>ENA-ORTQ01000133-ORTQ01000133.1-human-gut-metagenome-genome-assembly--contig:-NODE-133-length-100027-cov-19.971322_pt1 | contig 100027 bp, 85 predicted proteins | sample MGYA00241912_ERZ509188 | MGnify/ENA primary metagenome ERZ509188 (study PRJEB26280, sample SAMEA2338849) | human gut metagenome | biome: human gut; feature: human-associated habitat; material...
GATTTACACTCGGATATTTCTGATTAGTTTTGGTTGTTCTATGGTTATAAATACAAAGATGGTTTTTGCATGTTGCATATCTTTATCAATTATTACAAACTTATTTTTCTCCAAAAAATCATAGTCCATGGATGATTTTGTTACTTCTATTAAAGTAATAAACTGCTCTTTGGTAATCATATTAAAAGTATTATTTATATTATAAAAACCGTCTATACACATTCATAATTTTCTGTATCACTTCCGGGGAGGTTCTGAATGTACTTCTATTTCCGTCATCGAATGAATCCTGAAATAATGATTCTATGTCTAAATGTTTTATCATTAAAAGTATATTTATTTCTCAAACGTAAAGGTACAAAATAATGATGATATAACGAAAAGCTATAAAGAGAAGCTTTCTCAAAAAAAGAAATCTTTTTTAAGTTTATTCCTTTTCTTCATAATTGTGAGGGTGTTTTTGGGTAAAAATATTTTTAGTAGATTTATTGAAAATGTTTGCTTTAAGTAATTTAACTATATTGAGATTAATCGTTTTATATTGTAAATTTAATACCTTCAATATCTATTTTTCTTTTCTGAAATTTTTTATTGTATTCAGAACGAAAAATACTATTAAACATGATGCACATTACAGGATCCAATCTCGAAACAAAATAATCTGAGTGGTCACTTAATTCAAAGGTTACAATTGTTTCTATCGCATATCGACTTGGATAGTTGATTATATCAGACAATATATACAACTGTGTATTTATTACCGCATCTCTCAACTCTTTCAATGTAAAAGTTTTGTTTTTGGGAATATAATATCTGTTGAAAGAAGATACTCTTGAATTACCCTTGTATTCCTTTAATATCGGTATTGAATATAAATATAATACCTTAGCTCCTATTTCCGAAAACACTTCTTTGGGGTTAACTCTGCGACCATTTACTGTTGACACTGTCATTTTTTTAGATAGTATATCATCTCCACGATAATCCTTATTTATAATCCGTTGATCGTATCGAAAATTACCAAAAGGTTCCATCATAGAACCTTCTTGATTGAGTGCTTTCAAATTAACTTGCATAAATGCGGTAGGATAGTAATTATTTTCACTACACCCTTTTGATTCACAGAAAGTAAGGAAATATGGTGCTTTATTATCCCAATAATTATCATAAAACAAATCAGAAGATTCATGCACATTACTCATATACGAAATAAGTTCTTCCTCTGTTTTTAAACAAAGTGAGCTACCCAATAAAGAAGATTTTAATATTGCATCTAATAGATCTCTACATATTTCTTCATAATCTTCTCTGTAAAACCAACCTTCACCGGGATAAGTCAGGGCGTTATAATTCTTATAATCGTGTGGTGATAGAATAACTTTGTGTTTCATACTCTAATTGTTATTTTTTATGCAAGTATCCTCTTAACCTAAAAAATATTGCCAGTTGTTATGTTAAACCTGATGCCAGTTGGCTTATTTTTTTAACTATTAGGGGAATAAGAAACAACTTATGTTTCCAAAGATAAGTATTTATTTTATTTTCTTCATATATTCATCTATCATTCTTTCAAACTCTGTCTTTCCACCACATGACGGATGACGGAGATATTCAAGGCTGGTATTAATCCCCATATTCCCAATGGTATTGAATGATTTCTTTCCAATACATCCTATATATTGAATATCAAATATATCTACAAGTTCAAGAAAGTATTTGATACCTCTTTCAATCTCCTTCTTTTTTGGAGTTCTATTGCTCATTATGTTTCCCTCTTTATGTGGATGAAAAGGACAGATATTCCATAACAAAGGCACGGAATCATGAAGAAAATTCCAGTCTTTGAGTTTAGGCCATACCGTAGAAGCAGAAAATTCTCTTTCAGGTTCACTTTTAGAGAAAATCCTATATCCAAGGTCTTTCCCCATAATTCCTGGTATTATATCCTCTGTAAATTTATCTTCAGAAGTAAATGCAATTCCTGAGAGTCTGCAACCATGATAACCTGGTGCTTCACCTTAGCATCACATTACTGTTATTATTCCTGATTCTTTGAAGGTAGTTATACAGATTTTCCCTACATACTTCACTCTGAGGTATTTCCGGAGAATATACGTTGGTAAGTTCGGGTGTTGATATCTCTTTCGAGAGTTTATCAATAAAAAGTCTTATTCTATCCATTATCTTTAGGGTTATATATTTCACACATTTCCATAGCATACTGATTTACTTCTTTCCTAAGGGATTCCGGACTTATTACTTCAAGCTCAGAACCCCAAGAGAGCAGTTCCTTTACAAAATCATAGCATGGTTTCAAGTATAATTCAAAAGTCATGTAGTCGTCATCCTGGTGTATAAGTTTCTGCGAATGATGGAGAGGGAGGGTCTTTAAATACATTCCCTGTTCACAAGTCACTTTAATTATAACATGTTCTTTTTCTACTGGATATTGAATGATTCCATAATAGTCGTAGAACAAGGTTTCAGCATTTTGTTCTTTCTTAAACTTAAACCTAACGTTTGAAACTGTTATTGATTTTATCCTGTCAAAGCAGTAAGTTCGGAATTCTCCAATATCTCGTCTCTTTCCAATTAGGTACCAGCGACGTTTGAAAAGCTTTATGTAATATGGTTCTACAATTCTTTCTTTCGGCTCATCCCAGAATGCCTCATATACCAATTCTATACATAATCCTTTCTCCATTGCTTCAGTTATAGGTTCAATAAATTCTTCACCACCGGAACTAGTTTCAAGCATTATACGATCCTTGAGTCTGCTTCTTCTGCTAATTACATTTGAAGCTGAAACAGACTGGAGCAACCATCTATACATTGCATTATGGGTTATCAGGTCCTTATCTTCTATGTAGTATTCTTTGGTACCCGGATTATATGATATTTCTGTACCAAACAATTCTTCAGCTTTTCTTCTATAGTTCCCGAATGTATTTCTATGAATCTCCACATCCTCATTAATATGTTTGGACCATTCGTTTATAATATTTTCCTGGGTATCAGGACCTCTCCTTATAAGATATGACACCATCCAGATAGCAAATTCTGTTTTCATGGTTTGGATTATTTTTCTGCAAAGATAATGTGGTAGTGCACAAGTTATATGTGCACCTGTGAGGTAATTTTACAGCATCAAAAATATAACATATATGGAAAAAGAAAAAGTACTTAAGATTTTAAATGAATTGACAAGGGATATGCGTCCTTTGAAAATAGATTTGGTTGATTATGATTCTTTAGAGAAAGAGCATGAAATTGAATGTTTTTCTCATATCTCCTCTACTGATGATATTATTATAAAGGTAAAGAGAAAGTTGGACAATTATTGTACAGATTTGTTTAACGCCAGTAGTGAGGTTAAGTGTTTCTTAATGACCGTAGAATTCATTTCTTGGAATGAACAGATGATGAATGAATTGGACCCTACTCATGAATTCCTTAAGAAATATATAAAAGACAACAAAATGTGTTGGGGCTTAAGCAAGCATGATGATGTTGAGGAAATGAAAATAACATTGGTAGCGAACAGATAATGCATATTGCTTTGGAAGATACCATCCATATTGCAAATTCCGTTTTCATGGCTTTATTTGTTTTTACGAAATAGTATAATAGTGCATATATTATTTGTGCATGTGTGGGGTAATTTTGCAACATTATCAAAAAAGAATAGATATGGAAAAAGAAAAAGTATTTCAGATTTTAAATGAGTTGACAATGGATATGCGTCCTTTGAGATTAAGTTTTGAAGATTATAGTTATATCGAGAATGAACATGAAGTTGAATGTTTTTCTCATACCTCCACAACAGATGAGATTCTTATACGTGTAAAAGAAGTTTTGGACAGGTTAGGTGAAGATCTGTTTAATGCAGGTATTGACTTTGAACGCTTTGTTATGATTATAGAATGTAACTCTCAGAATGAGCTTATGATGAATGAAATGGATCCTATTCATGATTTTTGTGATAAGTATATAAAGGAAAAGAAAATGTGTTGGGGCTTAAGTATGCATGATGGTATTGAGGAAGTAAAAATAACATTGGTAGCGAGCAGATAATACATATGAGTACATTCATATTGGCAGATATAATCTCAGTGGTTATTATAATAGGTATCTCAATATATATCTACATTAAAAGAAAAGAACTCGGATTTTTACGAGTATCTATATTGTATCTCTTGATTCTTGGGGGCATAATATATATTACTATTGAAAAATATCAACAATATTGGGAATTGTATCACCTGAAAATGAAGGTTGAGAAACAGTTCGTCATAGATCAGGATATAGAACCAGACGAATACATGGATGATTTCAGAGATATATGTGATATTATCGAGAAACATTATTCTCTGGCTGAATATAAAGGTATATCGCTAAAGTCCTTGCATGATAAGTACTCGGTTATGGTAAATGACGCTAAGAATAACAGGGAATACTTCTTAGTTGTCCAACAGTATTTCTCTGAGTTGAAGAATTCACATACAAGTCTGATATATAAGAAATACTCAACCATGTCAGATGCAGAATGGAGAAGGGATTCTTTGTATATCTCAATCAATCTGACTGAATATCCAGTTAAGAAAGGAGACAGAATTTTATCTGTAGATGGTATTGATGCATTGTCATGGAGAGACAGCATGAAGAATTATGTTATTGGTTCCACTGAAAAAGGAAGATATGCTCATACAGCAGATTATGTTTTTTCAAGTTGTATCGATACTGTAAGAAACCTATGTCTTTGCAGGGGTGATTCAGTTTTTCAAGTTACGGTAGAGCTGAGCGCGGAGGTAATGCAGCATATATCCAAGCATAACAAAGAAGCCAGAAAATCAGAGTATAATCGTATCATGGATTCACCAAAAGATAAGAAAGAATACTTTACTCTCTTGTCATTATCAGGATTTACAGATGAAGAAACTGAGGAGTTCATACTCAAATATAATAAAGTCAAGAATTATCAGTGTATCATCCTGAATCTGCTTAATAATCCTGGAGGACTTGTCAGGAATATGGAGAAGATAGCAGCCCTTCTCTTGAAACAACCTTATCAAGCCGAAACAATGATAACTCCGTCTGAGGATTCATTCAAGGGCAAACTGTATGTGATGATTGGCCAAAACACCTTTTCAGCTGCCGAACATTTAGCAAGTATTCTGAAAGAATCGGGAAGTGCTGTTCTTGTTGGTGAGGAAACAACCGGTGATTTCGGAGTTACCCCACTTACCTTCCGTACCTCCCATAATACCTATTTCTCTCTTGGATATGGAAAGCCTAAGACTACTTTCAATGGTAATCCCCGTGAAGGGAAAGCTGTTGAACCTCATTACCGGATAAAAGAAAATGCAGCTCTTTCAAACAATTTTAATACCGTAAGGACTACATATTATCTGGCTATGAATGAAATCTTAGAGGCTAAGATGGATTCGCTAAAGAAAAAAGAACGGTTGGAGTAGATTCCAACCGTTATATGCCAATAACTCTTATCCTGAACGCATAGCGTCTTAAATTGTTTTGATTTACATTCTTTTGTATAAATATTATTATCAGCTCATTACATCAGAACTCATATAATAGAACCTACACGAAAAAATATTAATTTCTACCACATTAAAATTATATCACAAAATTAATCCTCTAATTGTTCAATAAAACAGGTAATAAGGCATGATAATATGATAGAATGTATTATATTTGATACGTTACTAACAACTATATAAACCTGTATGTTTATTTTGTAAAGTTATCTTTTTTGATTTTTTTAGTTTATAATTTAGAATGTACAATGAGTAATGAACATAAGAATAAATGGTCGAATGCTGAGATAATTAAGCTAGCTGAAGAATATTATACTAAGTTTGAAGCTGAAAGAAAGAAATTACCCTTTTGGGTGAATTTGGTCGATGTCATTGGGGCAAATGAAAATGCTCATACAAGGATATTACAAATATTACTTTCTTATAAATCAGAAAATAATTATCCAATTTTTGATTCATTTATAAGACGATTTGCGCCTAACAGAAAAAACTTTAAGAGTATAGGAAAATACCAATTTAAACTAAACCATACTTTTAAATTCAATGAGGGAAAGGATGAAGGTAGAAGATATTCAGATATATACGCCTATCCACATGACTACAGATCCGGAGTTAGTATAATCATCGAAAATAAAATTAATTATGCAGAAGACAGAAATGGCCAAGTAGAAGATTACATTAAAGGAATGTATCATGATAGAAAAGATAACAATCTTAATAATACTCCTAACGATAATTGTTATGCATTCTATATAATACCTGAGATGTTAAGTTGTAAAAAAGATGTTGGAGTACATGACAAGAAAGGTAGACAAAAGGTCAAAGATGATATACTAGGTCAGTATATTACTGATGACCACTATGTTTTGCTAACTTATAAAGAAGATATTCTTCCTTGGTTAAAAGAAGAAATATTACTATCTACTTATTATAAGGAAAAATATTTAATTCTGAATATAGAGTTGTATGTTAGTTATTTGGAAAATCGCTTTAACATGAGAGATAATATAAATAAAACTCAATTAAATATATTACATAATATGGAAGAAGTAAATTCGTTGAAGTTATATGAACTTATTGAGCTAAGAAAAGCTGTTGAGACCTTGTCAAAAGATCAAAAGACTGACCTCTTAAATCATTTTGAGAATCTGATTAGTAAGGAACTAAAGCCCTATTTTATAATTAATAATAAAGGTAACAATGAATATTATAAAGGTTTTTATGTTTATATTAATAGGAATGCTCCCTTGTCATTCTATTGTGAACTTAATGTTAAAGAAGATGAGCCTAGTCTTTCGATTGGGATAGCTGAAGACGATAGGAAAAAAGATGGTGATTTAACTGAGGAATTAAATAAAGTGCAAGACGAAAGTGAAGAAGCTATTAGCGGTTTTAGTGAAATTGTAGAGAATAGAGGGAGAGAAGATGGATATTATCCGAAATTTTCATTTTACAATCTCACTTATAAAAATATAAAATCCATTCTGTCAGATATATTGCCAAAAATCATTAGCAAATTCAAAGATAAATTCTTAGAGGAAGGTTAGGATAAGGAATGTTTATTTATCTAAAAGAAGGGAGATAAGAATGAATTTGTTCTGAAAAAATATAATATTATTACCTCTAATTATCGTTTAAAAGAAAATCCTTAATTTTGAAAACAATGATTATGTAATATTCTTGTGCTTTTTTTCTTTTTAAGGAAGAAGGAAGTTAATAACAGTAAAATATAGAAAACAAAAAATACATTAACTTATTTTAAAGTAATTCATTTATATTAATTGTGTATGTGATATGAAAAAGAATCATTTATTAACATTAATCACTAGTATTATATTGGTAGCTTTTTTTGCTCTGATAGGTTTTTACAAGGGAGAACTTCTTGAATTATTTAGAAATTTAAATCGTGATAAATCTAAATCAGAAGTGACAATAAATGAAGCTATTAATAACTCTGAAGAAATTGATAATAAGGATTTGAGAGCTGAGTTTTTCCTTAGTTCAATAGAAATGGCTCCAGTTGATAGAAGTGGTGTTCCAACTTTACTTCCTTATTATGGATATAACAATACAATATTAGATTATTTTGGACACTATTTAACATCTAGTAAATATTCATTAGCAAAGTTTGGAGAATTAGGAACTTATTATGTGGACGCAATTAATATTAGTTCTGATAGTATTCAAATACTTAAATATGAATTAGGTATGAATATTGAAAACGAATTATTGCCATATCTATATTTAACGGCAGGTTATCTTGAAATAAGAATAAACTTTATTAACTATTTAGAGCAAGATAATACTTTTCAAGCTAAAGATAGATTTAACGTAATGTATTATTTGTGCACAGGAAAGAAACTAGAAGGTTCTGAAAAATGGTACAAATATGTCGATGAACTATATGAATCTCAATGTGAGGACTTATGGAAAACAGGTAATTTTAGTTTTGCTCAAGAAACAAAGAATTATTGGGATTTGTTTGTATGGTTTGGTGATATAGAGAATAATGATATGTCAACCAAAAGATGCTATAGATTTATGAAAGAACAAGATAATCATATTAGCTTAAGAGTTATTCCTGCTGGTGAACATGATTATTTTTAATTAGTCTAAAATCTTAGGCAAACAATAGAAATAATTTTCTTCTTTTAATGGAGAAATATAACTATAAGAGTCACTAGTGATAAGTTTCATTGATAACTCTTTTACTTTATCAGTTATTGAAGGGAGGAAGCCAGAGTTGGATTTTCCCCTTCTTTTTCTGTCCCATCTTCTTATAATCTTCCAGTGTCTTGTTCATTACAGGAGAATCTGTAAACTTTTTATTCATTCTCAGTCTTTCCCTGCCTTCCAATACCCAGTTCATGATACCGGGGAGTTCATGAGAGATAATATCCTTTGCCAGGTTGGGGTTGATTTTGTTTTTGGGAATCTGGATGTTGAAGGGAGCTATCAAGAATCTTCTGTAAAATCCGTTAGAAGTATCATTTGTTTTAGGAAGTTCGTTAAGACAGAACATCATTTTAGCATAATCGGTAAGAGTTGTAACATCCTTATAGAGAATCTTGGCACTTATCGGTTCTCCACTGGCTATCCTTTTGAAGAGGTCACCAGCGAAAGCATTTGGAGCAACGTCTGAACAGGTATTTAGTATCTTTCCTGCCAAGTTTGACCTGCTGTTTGCCCCATATTCACCACATAGATCAGACAAAGATTCATGTGATATATTTTCCTTACCCAATAACGCTTCTACAATATCAATAAAGACAGATTTTCCATTACAGCCGGAACCATAGAGGAACAGAATTTTTTCTAGTTTAAGTCCGGGCATGAATAACCAACCTACATATTCTGAAAGTACATCCTGAGCTGCCTTCTCAGGCATGACTTCATTCAGATACTTCATAAACATCGGACAGGAGGCGTTCTTATCATAATTATAAGGTAGGACGTATCTGAAGTAATCAGCCCAGTTATGTTTACAGAGATTTCCAGTCTTCAAGTCGAGAGTTCCATTTCCGAAATTTATTTTATCTTCAGCCTGTTTCACATTCAATCCCATTACGGTATAAGGGAACTGAGCTGTAAGACCGTTTATAAGCTCTTTCTTTCCACAATATACTGAATCTCCTGAAAGCTTTTGGAATGAGAATTTCAGAAACATCATAAGTTCGTCCACATTCACTTCTTCCAAATGTGTTCCTGTATAAACATAGATTTTCCCATCCATAGAAACAAACGGAAAGCCAGATTTATGTGATACTGTATATATATAATGACAAGCTTTATAGTAGTCTTTAAACTTATCATCGTAAGTGTTTTTATTTTCAGTTATTCTTTTTATTATAATCGCTAAAATTTCGTTTTTTTTCATGTTGTCAGTTTTTATGTATTAATTCTTCTTCTTTCTGATATACCTTCTCCTTTCACAACCGTATATATTGTGAGAGTAGGCGTAGTCTATAATCTCTGAAATATCGAACCCCGGTATAAGTTCTTCTATTACTGCTTTAGCTTTATTCTTCTCAATTCCAGCTTTACAAAGAACACCAGCGTAGGACATAGCAGCATTATTTCTTCCCTGACCGATAGCTTTTCCAGTCCATATACCCTTCAAAAACTTGATAATGGTTTCGTCTGATATGACCTGTTTTCTCAGCTTTAGAAGAAAACCTGAAGCTTCATCATCATCCTGTACAAGAATTTCCTCACCTGCCTCAGTTTTTATTACAGTCTCAGTTTTCATTACTACAGTTTTAGGGACTGTGGTGGAAGGAACAAAATGGAAAGGTACAGCATCAGGATTTATCCACAGGTCAGGATCGTATGAAAGATAATTCCCTCTTGCTAAGTCTCTCGTTGATGTATCTTTAACCTCACAATTATAATACTCCAAGAGCTGCTCATAAAGGTCATCATGATAGAGAGGTTCGAGGTTGTCATGTAGGATGATAGCTTTATATCCTTCACCGCTGGAAGTCCTGAATCCGGCATAAACATGGGGAGATTTCTTAAGGTTGTCTATGAATTCTGACATTTCATCCTCTGGTATGTGGTCGAAGTCAAGAGCTGTATAGGAGGAATAAACCAAGAGACAGTTTTTATTCTTGCTCTCGAAGATTCCATTCACTGTAGCAGCCGGGATTCTTTTTTTCATACTATCCTTCTCGTCCTTATCCTTAGCGTTCCTGACATCCTGAACTTTTTTCTTCAGGTCGAACTCGGTACCTGTTCTTATTATTTCTAGAATATCATCCAAGTTATAGTCTTTAGGATTTTTTACATCAGTAATTCTCTTGAACAGACTCACTCTTTTCTTGTAGTGTGAAATGACCTGATATCCTACAACTTTTTTACCATCCATCCTTTTTGATTTTTCTTCACAATCGATGTAAAAGGAAATATCTGAAGCACTTGGTTTACCTTTCAGTCCGAGTTCTTTAAAGATATTGCATAGTAGTTCCTTAATCTCAGTCTTTGTATAGAACTTTCCTACCTCAAGATTAGCCTTAAGTTTCTCCATAATCTTGTCATTCGGTCTCTGTTCAAAAGGAATAGGGGCGATGGCATTCTTTATATAATCCTCCCTCCAACCAAGCTCCTTCATACCTTCTTCTCCTAAAGCTTCGTGGTATTCCTTATATTTAGTCGGTATGAAAGAACATTTATCAAGAACTTCAGGTATATCTTTACAGGCTTCACAATAGAAAAAGGCCCGATCCTTAAAGCTTTTCATTTCATTCCACTTCTGAAATATAGCCTTAACTTCAGAATCATCACTATCTGTATCTTTTGTAACATTCATATTAACACTCAAGGCTGTAAACATAGAAAAATCATTGTTGAATATCTTATTTGAAATTTCCCAAGCTCTTCTGTCTGCAAGTTCAATGAGTATGTTCTTTTCAATTACCTGATTACCATTTTCATCCTTACTGATGCAGCAGTAGTTTTCCTTATGATTCGGCTTCTTATTCAGTCCTTCTATGAAATCTTCCTTATGTGGGGCTGAATTAAAGTTTTCTATCTGTCTATTTGTCTTTTCGTTTTTCAGCCTTATACTTTCATTGAAAGCTTCTTCTGTCATATCAGATGCCTTTGTATTGAAGTATAGGGTCGCCATATTCTTGAATGGATTAGAATCAAGTCTCTGTCGTCCGATAATCTGTTGAATATCCACTGAAACATCTATGGTAAGACTTTCAACTTTAGGATTGGCGAAGATATAGGTGTAAGCGTTGTCCGAATAAAAGTCAGCTCCAACATATACGGTAGAGGTACAGAAAGTAAACATCTTATGGGTATCACCTTTCCCAGGAATATCACCAATCTTATACTCCATTCCCATAGCTTTAGACAGTTCTTTCAACTTGCTTATATTCTCAGGGGTGGAGGAACAGATTATAGTCACTTCTTCCGTCTTAATTTTCAGAGCTTTAATAACCTTTACTATATCCTTTACACTGTTGATATATAGAATCGCTTCTTTAGACCTGTATTCTTTTCCATCAACAAGAGTAGTTTCTCCTTTACCATTCCTGTATTTGTCTATGATACCTTCACAGAGCTTTGTTATGGTTTTTGAGGTCTTGGTCATATTTACTTTCGGCTTTTCTACCATAGTCCTAGGCCATTCAAGTTCATACATGGTCATATTCTTAAAGAAATCAAGCTGGTCCAGATATTCCTCCAAGAACGGTGTAGCTGAAAGGAATACTACATTGGGAAAACTTTGTAAGTGCTTATAGAATTCATATTCCGTGGTTGCTTTAAAATGACAGTCATAGAACATAACCTGAAATTCATCCACTGTAACTTCCCATTCTTCAAGATTCTCTCCCAGTTCTATCAGTATTTCACGAATATGTTTTATGGAATCATAAGTAGTAAGAATCTTAGTTCCACCATTCTTTATATAGTCTCTCAGGTTCTCCTTGTATGTTACTGTTTCACTTGAGCTTATTGAACCATTGGAAAAATACTTGTCCTTATCTCCGTTATACCTGAAAAGATGGAAATTATCAGAAAGATGTTGACTGTATTTATTGTAGAGCAGATTCTTTCTAGGACTTGCCAATATGCATTTCTTATCACAGCCAAGGTATAACTCTGTAGCTCCACAACCACATACCTTCTTGTTAAGTATGTAATGACCATTGGTAGGAATATTATTATATAAATCTTTAAATTCAGATATATATTTAATACCTAATGGTACTTTTATTGTTATTTTCTTCATATAGTTCTCAAATATTAGGGGTAAGGGTAAGGGGATTATACATAACCGATAGGATAATGGAACATTTTATTTAGGGGATTATATCTTTTATAAAAGGTTTTTGAAGTCTTTGGAGATTTTTTATTCCACCCAAAGGGTATTATGTATATACTCATACCCCTTACCCCGGATTAATAAATTCAGTTAGTTAATCATATAAATGGTTTATTTGGATTCAGCTTTTTCGTTAGTTCATCAATATCAGACTTCTTCTTTTTTATATATTCCTGATACTCATGACTATTTTCTTCCACCCATTCAAGATCTTTTTTGTTAAAGTTCATATAGTTATGGTCTTTATGTAATACTTCTGTTTTTTTTCAATAAAGATTTATCACCATTCATGAAATCATTTTCAGTCATTAGTTTTTTTATCACGAACTGTACTTTTCCTTTCATTAGTCCCATACTAATAATTTCTCATGTGTGGTAAATCATTCAAATTGTAGATATTCAAAATAAGTAAGCCCTCAGCCCTTACCCATAGATTATGACCGGGTAAAGCTTCGTTTAATTTTTTATTCACAAAGTCAAGGACATAATGGGGAGCACCATATTTGTCAGGATCCAACAATCCTCCATAGAGATATGGGGTTTCGGTGTAGTCATCTGATTCTTGGACAGCAGGAAAAGGGTCATCATCAATACTTCCAATGACAATGCCTTTGGCAATATTAGCCCTTCTTCTTTATAATCTTTGAGAAATTCACTATAAATAATATCCTTATACATTCCGATATGACATATGAGATCATCCCCCCATGTATAAGTGCATGAGATATCAAGGCAACTGATTTTTTGAGTCCCATTCACGAAGCCTTTTTTTGCATAAGAAATGATTCTATTTATCATCTCATGCAAATAATGTTTCTGATTCTTGCTAAACACTCCTTGCCTTTCTATATCCTTCATAAGGATTGGGTCAATAGTCATGTTCTCAAAACACTTTTCAAGTGTCATTGGACCATACTTTTTTGCTTGGTCCATAAAGTATCTGTCTTTTTTCATATTTGTTTGATTTATTATTTTTTGATTAATCGAGCTTGTATTCACGAAAATTCAGACATAGTTAGGGCTTGACAGGAAGAATTTCAGTCCTTTCTGCCCATCAATATTGAATGACAAATTTCACATAGGAAGTAAGTGAGGTAGCGCCAAATCCTCACTTAAATGATAATTAGAATCCTGTTGACTTGTAGATATTCTCTTCTGTTACAAGCTCATGGAAGTAGGGGTGATCCTTTAAGAATGAATCCACGTGTTCAATTTCAATGGTGTAATCATCAAACTCACCAAAACTTGCAATTGCTATTAACTCATAAGAGAAATATACACCATGGAAAAGTGCTAGTACCTGTGATTTAGGAATTGTTGTTGAAATAACAATGTAATCATTTCCCATACATTGAGCTATGTATGCTACTTTTCCTAGATTTGTAGACCATTTCCAATCAACTCCCAGTTCCCATTCTTCCTCTTCATCATCAATTTCCATACAATCCAGAGAAACGGCTTTGTAGACTTTAACTTCATCTGGGATGTTATTCAAATCATTCAGTTCTGATTCATCCATTAATGACGGTATATCAATATGCTCTAGAATCTCAACAGCTCTCACGTCTGGAGCACTGTAAATCCAGGAATATTTGAATAGCCGACATAGTTCCTCATTAGAAAGAGAATATTTCTGACAAAAACAACAGAATAACTCCCATCGGTCGTAAGTTGGTATCGATTTCAAATGCTCGATGATATATTCCGTATTAGGGTATTTACGGTTATACACAAACTTTTTCATTTCGTTTTTATATGATTCCCAATATGAATCATTTGATAATTTACAATTTTTCATATATATACTGTTTTAAAAAGTTTATTAATATTATACATTATCCGTATTGCATATATTTGTGAATTATGAGCTTGAATTCTTCAATGCCATTGAAAAGGATATGTACGATTTCGTTTTCATTCAGACCATTTATATGAGCGAAGAAACTTTTCATCGCTTCATCGTAACTGTGTCTTGTTATTCTTTGCGCATCATGAATTTTAGGAGACAGCAACGCTCGTAAAAAGTCAATTTTTCTAGATAACCTTTTCGTGATATTGCCATTCACTTTTAAATTCAGCAGTTTTAATTCAAGTTCAAGCGGATAACTGTAGTCGGCATATATTTCCATACCCAGGAATTCATCCAAAGACTTGTGTTCTTTATGGTAATGTCTGTTTACTTTTTCCAGAAGCTCTTTCCGCAAAGAAAAGCGGTCTGTTATTTCATTTCTTCTTTTCATATTTATAATAAAAATTTTGTGCTATATTTACTATCAGGCCTAGCACACCCCTGCGTTTCCAATAAAGACTCAATACATTATTTAACACTTCATGAGTGTATGCCTGCTCTGCTTGTGCAGTCACAGGGTTTTAGTTTTAATTATTAATATCGTTATTAGAAGAAACAGTATTCAAGTCAATACAGTTCCCGTTTGACGAAAGCAAAGTTAGTGGACTTAACCTTTATGTCGTAACGACTATGGAACTCTATGGAACTCTATGAAAAAAAGGATAGAAATATTCATTGTTTTAAGTAAAGAGCATAAAAAAAGCTGTCTATAGGACAGCCTTGTGAACATTATTATCTGATATGTTTTTTATTTCATATCTTTCTTAAACAGTTCGTAATATACAATGAATTTTGCTTTTCTTGTGTTATTTGCTTTATCAGAAGGATTTTCAATCTTACGAGTAATACCAAAAAAAATCTGTGCTTTCTCATATAAACCTTTTTCAGTATTTCTTCCTAATATGTTTAGAAAATCATTCTCGAAATTTTTTATGAGATAACAAAAACAATTATAATTTTTCATTTCGTCTTTCCATGTAATTATCTTCGGTTTAGTATTGGGTAATTTTCTACCGGTCATTCTATAGAGAAAGGTTGCTTTGGTATTAAAATTATCTTCAATGTATCCATATCCAGCTATATTATTGATAAATGTTTGTAGAGCTTGTATCTTTTTTTTATTTTCAGTAGTAGGACTTAGATAAATAGAGAAAATCCACTCGTTTTCTTTTGATCCTTTAGTGTACAATTTATTTGAAAAGAAATCGTCAGGTATTGAAAATTCAATATCAGTATCATTATCATTACATTTTTCTTTGGTTTCTTTTGCATTCATTTTTTCAGCTGACTTTTTTGCTGATTCAACAATTTTGCTGAAAGATTCATCACTGTATAAAATCTTTCGTAGGTGTTGTATCTCGTATTCATCTATCTCTAGATCTTTTAACTGTAGATGTATATTGTAGTAACAAGTTTTAAAGATCTCTTCTAAAAGATCCATGAAAATGTTTGGATTAATTTTTCGTTCATATATCAGATTCTCGATTTTATTAGAATAATTAGGAAATTCATTTGTTAAATTTAATGATAGTTTGTATTGATAAACCAATAAACTAAATATAGTTCTATTCATAACATCGTTAATATCATCATTTGAAGGTTTAAATATGATATTCTCAAGTTCTTCTATATCTATTTTTTTCTCGTTAGATATTATGAAAGTGCATTTTGTGAAATAAAATTCTTTGAATGACCTTAAGATTTTAGTTAAATCGTAATCTTCTTTCTCTAATGTTAAAGTGAATTTGTATTTTGATTTATTTATTATTGCTGAATATACTTTGTCTATAATCTTAGAACTGAGATTTATATGCTTTAAAATATTGTAAACTTCATCTTGGGGTAATTGTATAAGCAATTTATACAGTTGTGAATATGAGGTTGAGGTTATATAGTCTTTCTGAATCAAAAACTTATATGCATCACTTGTTTTATTAGCTATGATATATTGTGCTAATTTTACAAATGGGATAAAATGATTGTCAAGAATATATGTACTTTTTAATTTTGATAAATATATATTTTTAGAAACTTCTGATAAACTATTGTTATTACAAATTTTTTCGTATTCTTGGCTATACTTTTCAATAGTTATTGAATCAATCTCTCTTTTTGTTACTAAGCGTTCAAATTCTATAGAATATTTAATGTTATAGTTTAATAATGATATTATATCCGTATAACTTTCCATGATAACAATGTAATTTATTACAAGAAATAAGTATTAGATTGCAAATATAGTAAAGTGTTTTTCATTAAAAAATATATTATAGGCTAGATTGAGGCTCTCGTGTCATACCACTAATAACTACTATTATACAATATCTGCCTAATATATTAATAAATTTACTCCAAATATTTGATATTAAGTTTGTTAATTATTGGAATGACTTTCAATTTATAACTTTATTTATTCTACTTCTTCATTTTAAGTCAACAGCCTTCATTAAGTACCTCTAAGTAAGACTTCATGCTTTCTATTCACAATATCAGACCATCATTATTATGGTTATCTAAATACTTAGAGGCAGACTATAAAACAACAAAAGTTCTATGGGTATCCATACCAAGTTTTTACTCTATCTCTAATTTGAAGTAGAAACGTGTAATACAATAAGTTTAATCTTGTAAAATTGTGTATTCAAACAAATAAGAGGCTGAAAAATCAGCCTCTTATTTAACCGAAAATTTAACAATCAGAATCTCCAGTAAATGTTTCCATGAGCCTATCCATCTGTTCACCTATGCACTTATCTATCAGTTTGGCATAATGAGTGGTCATTCTGGTATTAGTATGACCAAGCATCTTAGAAACGACTTCCAGTGAGATATTATTGGCTAAAGTAACGGTGCTGGCGAATGTGTGGCGGCTGGTATGAAATGTGATTCGTTTCTTGATGTCACACAAAATGGCTATATCCTTTAGGTATTTGTTTATATCTGCTGGGTCTTGGATAGGAAGTAATTTCTCTCCACCTGTGTACTTATCCAGTATCAGTTTGGCAATAGGGAGTAGGGGGATGCGTGATAGAACTCCAGTCTTAACCCTGCGTTTCTTAATCCAAATTCTGCCTGTATTGTTCTTTTCAAAATGTTCTGGTGCTAAGGTTTTGATGTCAATGTAGCTCAATCCAGTGAAGCACCCAAAGAGGAACATATCTTTTGCTCTCTCGTATCTTTCTTCAGTGGATAAGTTTTTTCCGTATATCTGTTGACAAATATTTCTAGTACAGAAGATAGATCCTGATAATCGGGTAAGAAGTAGTTGTCTACCTTGTACACATATTCTAAGAGTGGTTTGTCAAGGCATGTATAGCTTTCCTCTATTAATTGCGATTGTTTCATTGACTATGGTTATTATTAGTTATGCTGCAAAATAAAAGAATACTCTGTAATCTTTCCAGACCACAGAGATCTTTTTGTTATAGTAAGTTCTTCATTGCATCATCTATTTGTTCATTATCAAAGCTATCAAGGTAAATTTGGGTGGTTGCTAAATCTGAATGCCCTAACGCTTCACTTATCAATGCTATGTTCACTCCAGATTTTTTAAGAACACTGGCAAATGAGTGGCGAGCAACATAGGTTGTAACGTTAGCTTCAACCCCAAGTTGTGCTGCAAGCAGTTTTAGGTTTTTATTGACTTTGCCAAGTAATTTGTGTATTCTATTCTGTTTTTGCTGGGCGGTTTTATGAACTTTACTATCTAAAATAGGAAATAGATACCCCTTGCTCATTTTTGAATATTTCTCTATTATCTGCATGGCTTCCTGTGGTATTCCTATCTTTATTTGTTTTCCTGTTTTCTGACGGATATAATGCAGCCTACCACTTTGAATATTCTCATGTGTTAAATTAGCTATGTCTGTAAAATTGATTCCACCACATAGATAGCTGAAAATAAAAATATCTTTACTCAACTCAATATACTGCTGCTTCCCTACAGGTTGAATTTCTGTTTTAAACTTCAGTATGTCAGTTTTAGCAATAGCTCTTTTGGAAGTTGTAGTATTGAATTTGGTTATTTTATATTCATTAAAAGGATAATCAGAAACTCGGGCACATTTTGCTTTAATTGCTTTATTATAAGCACTGCGCAGTGTACGAAACATAAGACTTATGGTCGTTTCTTTATTGTTTTTGGAACGTAGCCATTTCTCATATTTGGTGAGCCAAGAAATATCTATATTGCTGAATGGAATATCTACTTTACCTTTAGAGAATGCGTTAAGCGAATTGAAAGAACTTTTATAGATAAGGCGATTACCGCATTTCCCTTCATGCATGTATTTTTCTATCAGCTCATGGTAAAACTCGCTAACGGTCTTTAATTCAAATTTGGTATTCTCATTATTAAGTAGGGTGGTAGTTGTATATTCTTTTTGTTCGGTATTAAATTCCAACATTCGTTGTTGAAGTTCTCGTTGTTTATCCAAGATAATCTTTTGGATATATTCTCTATTAGGGCAGTTGGGCTTAGGTTTATTTCGTGTAAAATCCCAATAACGGGGTAGGATAGATATTCCTAAACTTTGATATTTACGCTTTCCTCCTTTAGATACTTGGAGCATCAATGGATTTTCACCATTAGATAATGTCTTAGATTTGTAGCAAACTACTGAAATACAGGCATTCATAATGTTTTTTCGGTTTACATCTTGGTTTACATGTATCCTCTCTGTTGCCCTTGAAATAGGTATTTATATCATACTAGAAGCAAAAAGCCTCGATAGCTAAATACTTAACTATCAAGGCTTTCATTGAGAGCGGTAAGCGGGACTCGAACCCGTGACCCTTAGCTTGGGAAGCTAATGCTCTACCAACTGAGCTACTACCGCAAATGAATTGTCGAACAAAAGTAGGTCTTATTATACAAATAAGCAATAATAAAACCTACTTTTTTTCATCAATAATCTATTTTATCTAAAATTCCTGCCAGATATGCTATAGTTACTCCATAGTTTGTCATCGGGATATTCTGTTTACGTGCTTGTTCTACACGGCTTAGCACATATTTACGATTAAACATGCAAGCTCCACAATGAATGATGAGATCATATTTACTTAAATCCTCAGGAAAATCTGTTCCAGAGACATGTTCAATCAGCAATCCTGATCCAAACTTTTTACGAAGCATATTGGGTATTTTTACCCTTCCAATATCTTCAGTTAGTGGGGCATGAGTACACGCTTCTGCTATCAAGACACGAGAATTTTCTGTCAGTCTTCCAATAGCATTTGCTCCCTCAATGAAATAATCAATGTCACCTTTATATTGGGCAAAGAGGACAGAGAAAGAAGTCAATCTACTTGCAGAAGGCTTCTTTTCATATACAGTCTTGAAAACTTGGGAATCTGTAATGATGAGTTTTGGAGGATGTACTAATGCTTGAAGCATACGATCTATTTGATCTGTCGTACAACTCATTACGAGGCACTTCCTGTCAAGTAATTCACGAATTGTCTGGACTTGAGGAAGGATTAGTCTGCCTTTAGGAGCCTGAATATCTTGTGGCATAACGAGCATTACCGTATCTCCTTCTTCCACCAGTTTGCCAACAATCCCTCGCGACATTGTTTCATCAGGTAATTTAGCAATCAGACTACGACGGATATCTTCCATTCCCTGTTTAGTACAGGCACTTACTCCAAGGGGAACCTGTCCACATTTTTTTTCTATCGAACGAATAGTAGAAGTAACATCTGTCAGCAAATCTGCTTTATTCAATATCCATATTACTGGAATATTTTTCTCTTTCAACAAACGACTCCATTCAAGTTCTTTCTCTATATCATCTCCTGTGCACACTAATAATGCAATGTCAGTGCGATCCATAGCACGCATAGTCTGCTGGATACGAAGTGCTCCCAGTTCACCTTCATCATCAAGTCCTGCGGTATCAATGAAAACACATGGACCTATTCCATGTATTTCCATTGCTTTATATACAGGATCAGTGGTTGTTCCTGCTATGTCCGAAACCAGAGCTACTTCCTGATTAGTAAGGGCATTAATCAGCGATGACTTTCCACTATTGCGTTTGCCAAATAGCCCGATATGCAGGCGGTTGGCACGAGGTGTTTCTTGCATAAAATTCAAAAACTTTATTAATTAGAATCTGAAATCTCGTTGTCCCTCGGAAATACGTTCCAGATTTTCCAAAGCACGACGACGGATAGCAGGATTAGGAATCTGTTCCATCTGTTCACGGATCATTTTCACACCCAATTCACGCGTTTCTGGAGAAGCATAATCTTCCAAATATTCCTGTAGTGTCATCAGCGCATTTGGAGCACAACAATTGGCTATTTGTCCGGTTTTTACCAGCGACATGAAACGGTCTCCCGTACGACCTTCCCGATAACACGCTGTGCAGAAGCTGGGGATATACCCTAATCTCAACAGCCAGGATACTATTTCATCAAGAGTACGGCGATCGCTTACATCAAACTGTGCTGAATTTTCTTCGGGAGTTTCTTCGTGTACATATCCACCAACACTTGTACGTGAACCTCCACTAAGTTGAGAAACTCCTAATGCCAATACTTTTTCTCGTGAGCGTTGAGATTCGCGAGTAGAAACAATCATACCTGTATAAGGAACGCTGATACGGATCACAGCCACAATTTTCTGGAAGATCTCATCTGAAATAGCATTTTCAAAATCGGATGCATTGATGTCATCGGCCGAACAGATACGCGGAACACTAATAGTATGAGGTCCTACTCCGTATGTAGCTTCTAAGTGTTCAGCATGCATCAACATACCAACAAAATCGTACCGATATGTATTAAGTCCGAATAGTACTCCTATTCCTACATCATCGATACCTCCCTGCATAGCGCGGTCCATTGCCTCTGTATGATATGCATAATTACTTTTGGGTCCGCGTGGATGAAGTTTTTCGTAGTTCTCTTTATGATAAGTTTCCTGAAACAAAATATAAGTTCCAATTCCTGCATCGTGCAAACGACGGTAATTTTCGACTGTTGTTGCAGCTATATTTACATTCACACGACGGATAGCTCCATTTTTATGCTTAATGCTGTAAATGGTCTTTATAGATTCCAGGATATATTCTATCGGATTATGCAGCGGATCTTCACCAGCCTCGATAGCAAGACGTTTATGTCCCATATCTTGCAATGCAATGACTTCCTGGCGAATCTCATCCTGAGTAAGCTTCTTGCGGGCAATCGACTTGTTTTTGATGTGGTAAGGACAGTATACGCAACTGTTTACACAGTAGTTTGACAAATAAAGCGGAGCAAACATAACAATACGGTTACCGTAAAAGCGCTGTTTGATCTCGCGTGCCAGTGCATATATTTCTTCCAACAAATCATTGTCGTCACATTCCAACAGAACGGCAGCTTCACGATGAGAAAGTCCTTTACAGTCGCGAGCTTTATCTATGATAGAACGAATCAACTCACGATTGTCTTTGTTGGCTTTTGCATAATCCAGTGTAGCCATGATTTCATCGTGATTGATGAATTCTTCTGCATGAGGTGAATCTATTTTATACATAATTGACTTTATATTTAATAATAAAACGATGTTTAGTATGCGTTGTAATCTCCTCGGCCTTTATCTATGACATATCCTATTACTTTCAGTCGCTGTTCCAACAGAAGAAGTCCTTCGGCTGCTTCAGCACCTAGAGAAGCCTTATTATCATATAAGGAATATTTGCTCCGTTGTATGACGGGAGAGAGGTTAGGCATTACCACATTAGCTCCTGCCAATATGCCTTTTTCTCGTCCTTCTGGAGAAAGGGTAGCAAGTGCTGTTGTAGAAGGAATTAAAGCATGAGGATGCATCAGACGGAAAATGGAGAGTAGGAGCAGTGTCTGGTTCAAACTTCCCGAAGGCATCATTGCAAAAGGAGTATCATGATGTGGAAGAAACGGTCCAATACCGATCATTTCTGGTTGAAGGTTTTCGATATAAAGGATATCTTCTATCAAATTATCAATAGTCTGATATGGGCTTCCTACCATAATCCCTGTTCCAGTCTGGAAACCAATACGCTTCAAGTCTGCCAGACACCTCAGACGGTTGGACAAAGACATAGCTTCAGGGTGAAGCTTGCGATAATGAAGCTCGTTATGCGTTTCGTGACGAAGTAAATATCTGTTAGCTCCAGCCTGGAAAAAACGTTCGTATACAGATGTTTCTTTTTCTCCTAATGAAAGTGTAATTGCTACGTCTGGAAACTCTTTTCGAATAGAGGCTACAGTACGTATAATCATTTCATCATCATTCATTTCTCCTCCCTGAAGAACAAACGTCCGGAATCCCAGTTCATAACCATGTCGGCAACATGCCAGAATTGTTTTTTCATCCAGATGATAGCGTTCTATCAGATGATTACTACGCCGGATACCACAATAGTAGCAGTCATTCTTACATCGGTTGCCAACTTCAATAAGTCCCCGGATAAAAATCCGGTTTCCAAAGCTAGCATGTGAAACTTCTCTTGCAAGAGCATTAATATAGGATAAATCCTTATCATTACACTGACTCAATAAGATACGAAATTCATCGGGAGCCAGTGTATGCTCCCGATGAAGACGTTCTATTAAACTTCTCATAAGGTAGAGAAGAAATTATTCTTCTTTATAATTTTCATATTTCAGCGTACGCTTCAGCAAATCTTGATTCAACTGGCGTTTTCCTGAAACAGAATCATTATAAGCACTTGGTCCTGTTACACATCCTCCTTCGCATGCCATCATTTCGATGAATTGGGCATCCACTTTTCCTGTCTTAGCCCATGCACGCATCTGTCCGATACTCTTCTTGTTGAAGTCTGAGAACTGCAGCATCTTTATACCATCTGCCTTAGGACCCAAATATGACTTAACTGCTCCTGCAACACCACCAGCTTGTGCAAAGCCATGAGCTTCACAAACAGATTCATAGGCAACCTTATACGGGTTGGCTTGAGCCAGTTCAATACCTAATCCACGGAATACTGAGTGTAATTCTTCGAATGTCATTACGTAGTCTACACACTCATCACGCTGTGCTTCTTTACGCTTTGCAATACACGGACCTATAAAAACAACTTTTGCTTCCGGATATTTCTTTTTGGCAATACGTGAAGCATAATACATAGGAGAGCCTGTACCTGACACATAAGGCTTCATAGCAGGAATATGCTTGTTTACTAGCTCAATATATGAAGGACAGCATGAGGTTGTCATAAACTTTTGTCCTTCCTCCAGCTTTTCAAGTAATTCGTGTGCCTCATTGCTTGTTGTCTGCATAGCTCCTTCGGCAACTTCTATTACATCAGCAAAGCCTACCTCTTTCAAAGCTCCGTAAACCTGGTCGATAGTTGCATCGAACTGTCCCAGTACAGAAGGAGCCGGAATTGCAACCACCTGTTCACCACGGCGTATTGCTTCCAACACATCAAACACCTGAGATATCTCGAAGATTGCACCAAACGGACATGCATTCAAACACTTTCCGCAATAAATACATTTACTTTCGTCTATGTGCTCTATATTATTTTCATCTTTGCTGATTGCTTTTACCGGACATGCTTCTTCACAAGGTACCGGAATATATACAATCGCATGATAAGGACAACTTTTATGACAAATACCACAGCTGATACAAGTATCATGATCAATATGTGCCTGTCCTGTTTTCTTGTCGAAATGTACAGCTCCTTTCGGGCAGTTCATATAGCAGCTTCTGGCCACACAACCACGGCACAGATTACTTACTTCGTAATTAACCTGTACACAAGAAGAGCATGCTTCATCTATAACACACAGAATATTTTCTTTAAGTTTGTTTCTACGATCCAATGCCTGACGGGCATATTCCGATAGAGGAGTCAGTTCATCCGTTTCATCAGACATATCCCAGCCCAGCAACGGAAGTGACTTATATTTCGTTACGGCGCGTTCTTTATGAATACAGCAGCGTCCTACAGGTTGAGAACGGCGAGGACTGAATTCCAAAGGAACACGATCTATTTTTTCAACTAGCTGGTTTTCCTTCCACAAAGCGACCAGTTTTTCCAATAGCTTGTGGCGTACAATCATTACGTTGTTTGATGCCATAACAAAGTTAGGTTAAAAAGTTAGGTTATTTAGTTTAGTTATCCTTAATATATAAAAATTTATTTTTCTTCTGCTGCTCGTAAAATGAGCGTAGTTGCTCCAAGAGTAAAAATGGCTCCGTCTTCTATACGTACACGATCTTTGGGACCTAAAAGTTCATTCATCAGGAAAGTTCCCGTTATGCTGTCATTATCCCGTAGCGTATATACGATTTTACCTTGTTTGTTTTGCTTTACATTCAGCACGCAATGCCGGCGATCCATGCTTGGATCATTTGTTTCTACAGGAATATCAATTTCATTCCCTTTACTACGGCGACCTATTATATTATCACCTTCATGCAAAGGGAGCACTTGTTTATAGCCGAAAACATTTTCTATAGCTATCACGTTGCCAAAATCTTGCGTTCCTTCTCTCTCATCAACGACTTCTTCACGACGGGAACCTGCACTCAGTTTGGATTTTCCAATACGGATACCAAACTGTTTTTTACAATTATCGCATACGAATACCAATGACTGACCTTCTTCGTATTTTGTTTCATCAAATTGTATATAGTTGTCACACTTCGGACATCTGACTCTTTTCATAATGTGATTATTCTCGGTTTATTTAGTTGTAAGCACCCATGCTGACGCAAAATCTGCATTTTTCTTCAATTCTTTAATCTGTTTATATGCATCAGTCTGATTAGTATATCGGTTGATTGCAACACGGAAACGTCCGTCTGATTCCAGAATTTGCGCTTCCTTATAACCTTTTTGCTGCATTTGTTTTACGACTTGCATTGCGTCACTATTTGTTGCCAGACTTGCAACTATAATATAACTGCCAGCTTTTGTAGTCGCTTTTTGCGGCACTTTATTAGCTGCAGGAGTCTTTTTTTCTACAGGTTGCTTCACATCCTTTACAACATGTGCTGCCGGCTTTGCCGATGGAGCTGCAACTTTTTCAATTTTCACAGCAACCGGTTTCAGTGTATTGATATTATTCTTTACAGATTGCTTTTTTACTGTTTTTTGTTTCTTTTCCTGTTGCTGAACAGAAGGAGAAACCGTAATAATACTTGATGCCATAGAATGATTTTTAATAGCATCAAATAATCCAGTCGAACCTAAAGAAGCATATTCAGCATCATCCAAGTAGGTGTTTTCAACTGGAATAGAAAACAAGAAAAACAATAATATTGCAGCTGCTATTGCTACTATGTTCTTACTCCATCTGCGATAATGAAAGGACGAACGGCGTGTACTGGTCTTTACCGTGCGGGGCATAGCATATTCGACCAAAGGCTTCTCCTGAGGTACATTCTCTGGTGACAACTTTGGAAATGTGAATCCTTGAAGTCCATATAATGAAGGAGTAAAGAAACCATTTGCTTCCGGTTCAAATTCATATACTCCGTTCATATTATAATACAGCGTACCTACATTGTTCAAATATATATGTCCGTATCGGTAAATATCTTCTTTCAGTTTCTGTACGAGCTTTTCTATCTTGCGGGTTGCATCAGGAAAATCCGTATTATATGCTTGCATATAAGACTGTACAAGCAAACCGTCATTCATGACAAGTTGAGGATTAAAGCCGATTGTACGTGCCGGCGGACAAAACTCTCCCGTATCTTCGTTGTATACACACGAACGATAGTGAGCTATAAAGCCTCCTAGACCAGGAACAATCACGCAATCGTTCTCCAGGAGTAATACTTCAATATGTTTTGCTAATTCAATCATAATGCAAAGATATGATTTTTTCTCTAATATTTACATTACTTTTCTTGTATTTTGTCTGAAAAGAAATGCGCGTACAATCTATATAAACTAATAAACTGCTTATAAAAACATCACTTCTTATCAAGAAACCGTAATAAAGTAAACATAATCAGTAATCGAGGTAAGTATTATATCCTGAAATAGGGTATCTTTGCCATCAAAATCTAAATCAGTAATGGATAGAATAACCAATATAAGAAAAACAATTGTTTTTGCAGGCTTTTTGAACCTGATCTGCACCCCAGGAATGTCGCAAGAACAAAAACATGATACAATTCGTGCAAGCAAAGTTTATGAAATAGGAGAGGTAGTGGTTACAGGAAGCCGTAACGAGACAGATGTGCGCCATCTTTCACAAACAGTTTCCGTAATCAACCGCATCGACATAGAACATGCCATGCAACCCTCTTTATTACCTGTGCTTACCGAACAAATTCCGGGACTGTTTGTCACCTCAAGAGGTATCATGGGATATGGGGTTTCAACTGGTGCTGCCGGAGGTATTTCGCTGCGTGGTCTAAGTGGCGGAACAGGCAGATTAATGGTTATGATTGACGGTCATCCACAATATGCCGGTATATTCGGCCATCCTATAGCAGATGCTTACCAGTCATTCCTTGCCGATCGGGTAGAAATTCTAAGAGGTCCGGCATCTGTACTCTATGGCTCCAATGCAATGGGTGGCGTAATAAATATTGTCACCCGAAAAATGCATGACAACGGTGTAAATACTAACATTCACATGGGATATGGTTCTTACAACACATTGGAATCAGAATTCACCAGCCGTATTCGTAAAGGACGTTTTTCCAGTGTAGTGTCAGGGTCGTATAATCGTACAGACGGGCATCGTAATAATATGGAGTTTGAACAATACGGAGGATATGCAAAATTAGGCTATGAAATGACCGGCAACTGGAATTTGCGAGGAGATATAAACATAACCCATTTCAATGCATCATATCCGGGACCGATAACGGCTCCGTTGCTCGACGGTACCCAGCGTATTACGAGAGGGGTAACTTCATTCGCTATTGAAAACAACTATGAACAGACATCCGGAGGTCTGAGTTTTTTTTACAATTGGGGAAAACATTGGATTAACGACGGATATACTCCTTCGAAAGAAGAGAAACCTCAGGATGGGCGTTTTAACTCACGGGATAATATGATGGGAGTTTCACTCTATCAGAGTATGCAGTTTTTTAAGGGAAACCGAATAACAGCAGGGATTGACTGGTTTCGATACGGAGGTAAGGCTTGGAATGAATATGTAAGTGGAGAGCATATAGGTACAACATCAGATCTGGTAAACAAGCATGAAAACGAATTGGCTGGCTATGTTGATCTGCGCCAAAATATAGGAATATGGCTGACTTTCAATGCCGGACTTCGCGCAGATCATCATTCACGTGTTGGATTGGAATGGGTGCCACAAGCAGGACTGGCTTTTCATTTGCCCCATACGATCGAAATGAAAGCTTCTGCATCGAAGGGCTTCCGTTACCCGATTCTACGGGAGATGTATATGTTTCCGCCACAGAACCCCGATTTACAACCGGAATCCATGTGGAATTATGAATTGGCTTTTTCGCAACAATTGCTGAACGGCAGATTAACTTATGGAGTAAACTTGTTTTACATTGACGGGAAAAATCTTATTGAAACTCTTCCCAATCCCAATGGTAGTGGTATGCTAAATCAGAATTCCGGCGAAATAGAAAATTCCGGAATAGAATTACAAGCAGCCTGGCGTATCAGTCAATATTGGTCTGTCGACGGGAATTATAGTTATCTGCATATGAAAAATCCTGTTTTGGCAGCCCCAAAGCACAAACTTTATACAGGAGCTAACTTTAACTATAGACATTGGAATATATCTACTGGCATACAATATATCTCCGGACTTTATACACAAACCGATCCAATTAAAACAGAAGAATTTGTTTTATGGAACATACGGGCTTCATATCAAGCTTGCCGTTGGTTGAATATCTGGGCACGCGGTGAGAACTTGCTGGCGCAAAAATATGAGATTAATGCAGGATATCCGATGCCACGGGCAACAGTTATGGCTGGAATAAATATCAGTTTTTAAAGACCGACTATAAAAGATCTTCATCACTCCATAAATCCAGCATATCATTTACCCCCCAATACCAGCGTACAAGACTGGCATAAGCATTATTATGCCGATAGAACGAAGATGGTACTGTATTACCACGCATTGTATAAACTGATGCTGCCGGAATTAAATTTTCAGACGTTACAAGCTGTTCTGTATAATGAGATTCATAACCACGCAGCATCAGTTTCCGGTAATTCATTTGACGATAGCCAGTACATATTCGCGAATCGGTCACTGTAAAATTAAAAGGAAAGATATCGGCCATTTCATAGGCAGTTCCCCCACGACGTGCGGTTATAGAGTGTGAAAGCAGGAGCATTCCCCCACATTCGGCCAGCAGTTTGCCCCCATTCTCAATATAGTTGCGAAGCTGTCCGAATAATCGTTTCCGGCGATATAGCTGACGTGCAAACAGTTCCGGATATCCTCCTGGAATATAAACCAGATCAGCTTCCGGAAGGTCACTGCCATATATAGGACTAAAATAGGTAATTTGCCCGTTTCGTGATAAGGAATCAATCGTTTCACGCGATAAAAAACAAAAGGCCGGATCGCGTGCGATAGCTATACGTAACTTTTTACTGTTTGTTATCGGTCTGTTTTCTAACTCCGAATCAGATATGTAAGGAAGAATATGCTGACAGGGGAAAATGCGTTCACATAAACTTAACAACTTATCTACATTCACATATTTGTCCACTAGAGAAGCGATCTGGTCTATTTGTTCGTCTATAGAACGCCTGGCTGTCAGTGTCAAGCCAGAATGGCGGGAAGGCAATTTAAAATCATCTATTATAGGTAAATATCCCAGACATTCTACACCTGCATCGACGCAAGCTTCACGCAACAAATTTAAATGAACGGATGAAGCAACCTGATTAAAAATAACACCTGCTACATGAACCAAATTCTTGAAATGTTTGAATCCATACAATATAGGCGCTACTGAATATGCAGTTGCACGTGCGTTGACCACTAATATCACGGGTATCTTCAATAATCGCGCAATATGAGCATTACTCCCTTGCATACGATTATAGCCATCAAAGAGTCCCATGCTCCCCTCAGTTATACATGCATCTGCCTTTTCTGCATATTTATTATAAACAGACTGGATATGACTGTCGGATGCCAGCCAGGCATCTAGATTTACAGAATCGTAACCAGCAGCAATGGAATGATACTGAGTATCTAGGCAGTCAGTACCACATTTAAACGTTTGTGTACGCAATCCCCTTTGCTGCAAAACACGCAACAATCCCAGCGTAAAAGTAGTTTTTCCGCTTCCAGATACAGGAGATGCTATCAATAATTGTGGTTTCATGCTAGTTACGGTTGATAAAATCGGGCACAAAGATAGGGAGAACTCATGAATTTCCGTATTTTTGCAAACAAGAAAATAACAATCAATGAGAACAATAGTTATAACTGGCGGAGCCAAAGGGATAGGGCGCTGCCTGGTAGAGTATTTTGCATCGCAAGGTGATGCCGTCTATTTTATAGATATGGATGCGGATGCCGTTGCGACTGTAACGGAAAAATTATGTGCCAAACAAATGAATGTTTATGGCTTTACAGGAGATATTGCCGACGAACAAGTATTGCAAAAGTTTGCGGCGAGAGTGATAGAAGAAACTTCACAAGGAATACATTGCCTGATAAACAATGCTTGCTTGATGAAAGGAGGAATCCTCAGCGGATGTAGTTACGATGATTTCTTGTATGTACAGCGTGTCGGTGTTGCAGCTCCTTATCTGCTTAGCAAGCTCTTCATGCACCACTTTGCCGGTGTTGGTTCCATCGTAAACCTTTCCTCAACCCGTGCGTTTCAGTCACAGTCCGATACAGAAGCTTATACAGCAGCTAAAGGAGGCATTACCGCACTGACCCATGCGCTTGCCGTAAGCCTCGCCGGTATAGCCCGTGTCAATGCTATAGCACCGGGATGGATTGATACAGGTAAGTTTCACGACGAAAGTTATGTTCCCGACTACACTGAAGGAGATATCATGCAACATCCGTCACAACGGGTAGGAGAGCCTGAAGATATCGCCCGTGCTGTAGAGTTTCTCTGCGACAAACGCAATTCTTTCATCAACGGACAATGCCTGACCATCGACGGCGGAATGAGTAAGCTGATGGTTTATCACAACGACTACGGCTGGAGAAAAGAATAAAACTTGTATTAATTATTTCATAAAGATTCTTATGCTATTACAATTATTATTTGTCCTTGTGGCGATAATTATCGGTGCAAGAGTAGGCGGTATCGGACTGGGAATATTGGGCGGACTTGGTCTTGCTGCGCTGACCTTTGTATTCGGACTTCAACCCACTGCACCTCCGATAGATGTAATGCTTATGATTGTTGCTGTCATTGCGGCAGCAAGTTGTATGCAAGCAGCAGGCGGACTGGACCTGATGGTGAAGTGGGCAGAGAAGATTTTGCGAAAGAACCCGCATCATATTACATTGCTAAGCCCGTTTGTGACTTACTTTTTTACCTTTTTTGCAGGAACAGGACATGTGGCTTATTCTGTTCTTCCCGTTATTGCCGAGGTTGCCAAAGATACAGGTATTCGTCCAGAACGTCCGCTGGGTATCGCAGTTATCGCTTCGCAGCAGGCTATTACTGCCAGTCCGATATCGGCAGCAACGGTTGCTATGCTCAGTATGCTTGCCGGATATAACATTTCGCTGTTCGATATCCTGAAGATTTCCATTCCCTGTACGCTGGCTGGAGTTCTTCTCGGTGCACTGTATTCGATGAAAGTCGGCAAGGAACTGAAAGATGACCCTGAATATCAAAGACGACTGGCAGCTGGTGAAATTTCCGGTGATGGTTATCATACCACAGAAGTGGCAAGTCATGGTAAGGCACTTACTTCTGTCATTCTCTTTTTGGCTGCCACGATAGGAATTGTTTTATTCGGATCTATCGACGGACTCCGCCCGACATTTACAACAGCTCAAGGTGAAGTTCAAATGGAGATGTCGCACATTATCGAAGTGTTGATGCTTTCTGCCGCCTCACTCATTTTGCTATTCACAAAAACAGATGGTATCAAGGCAGCAAAAGGTTCTGTTTTCAATGCAGGAATGCAGGCCGTAGTTGCAATTTTTGGTATCGCATGGATGGGAGATACCTTCATCGCAGGAAACATGGAAGTGATGAAAGAGAATATTTTCGGCCTTGTTACCGATATGCCTTGGCTGTTTGGTGTGGCCTTGTTCCTGATGTCCATCTTGTTGTTCAGTCAGGCAGCTACCGTTCGTTCTCTGTTACCGCTCGGCATAGCACTAGGCATTTCTCCTTATATGCTTATCGCGCTTTTCCCAGCTGTGAACGGTTATTTTTTCCTACCCAACTATCCGACAGTGATAGCCGCCATAAACTTTGATACTACCGGAACGACACGAATAGGCAAATACCTGCTGAACCATTCGTTTATGATGCCCGGACTGATAGCTACCATTGTATCGGTTGTACTGGGTATTGTGTGGGTTTCGATGATGTAATAATTAAACCATTTAAATCTGAATATATGAAAAAAATCATTCAATCTTCTGTCTTATATTTTTTGACTTTATTTTTAGGTAGCTGTGCTCCCAAAGTTCTAACAGAGATAAAAAGTACTCATACTCCTATTGTAACGGCACAAGAAGTTTACTTATATGAAGTAGGCGATTCTGTTCCGCAATCTGCTAAACTGATTGGTAGGGTAAAAGTTTTAGATTCCGGTCTGAGTACCCAATGCCAGTACGATCAGGTAATAGCGCTGGCAAAAAAAGAAACGGCACAAAGCGGTGGAAACGCACTTGCACTGACAGAGCATCGGAAGCCGTCGATATGGAGCAGTTGCCACCAAATTGCCGGAAATATGCTATTAATTGATGAAACCAAGACGCATGAAATTTATACAAGGGCTGTAACTCCTGCTTGGGATTCGAAAGAATGCAACTGCGATGAGCCGTCCCGTTTCAGGCACAATACATTCTATGCCAACATCGGCTATTCCTGCATTGTCAGCAAATTTTATATGCCATTAGATGCAACAGGACATCCTAAGCGGGGTATAGACTGGATGGCTGGTTACGACTGGATGACGGAAAGTGGATTCGGAGCCGGATTGATGTATTCCGGTTATAAATCATCGTATTCACTGTCTGACATAGATTTTGCAGTCAAGTTGGCATACATAGCTCCGCAGTTTGTGATGAAACAGCGGTTTCGCCAATGGTCGATAGAAGAAAAGCTTGGCATCGGATATTTCAATTATCGGGAATCTGTAAAAGGCAGTGGAAGTGTTTCCGCATCAGGTGTAGGGTATAATTTTTTGCTCGGTACAGAGTATCATGTGTCCGATCTTATTGGGATAGGGGCTAACATTGGCTATGTTTCTGGTTCACTTCCTGAAGATAAGTTTGGTAATTCGAATGACGAAGACGGAAGCACCGGTATCTTCCGCCTTCACTTCAACGTCGGAGTGAGATTCCACTTTTAATATCTCATCGGATAATTCCCGTATCACTGTCCTTCAACTGAATAGCTTTATTGACCGTCCGGTATTTACGTCCTTTGTGTAACCTCCATGTAACTGTCAGACTGACGAGATTACAGATGTCCGTGCTGTAAAGAGCTGTCGATTTCTGAAGATTGCGGTTCAAGATATCTGTTTCGAACATCTTATACCGCTGCATCAATGGCAGTTGCCAGGCAAGAGAAAACTGGCAGGATTTATACTGATAGGAGCCTTTCAGCAGGATGCTGTTTCCGTTATATCCCTTAGATTCTCCTTCCAAGAAACGCCATCCGTTGTCGGCATATGCCTGAAGCGAAAAGTTTCCCAAATAAGCGTGAACATTTCCCGTCAGAAAATAAGAAGTATAACAGTGAGTGTAGTCATATCCGAAGTTGAAACAACGGAACAATCCGCCGTATAAGGCTACGGAAAGTTTATCGGGCAGCAACCAATAATTGACATATCCTGCTGTCTGCAAGGCATCTATTTCTTTCTGGTTGCGCTGGGTATAGATAAACTGATCGTCTGCCGTCCGTTCGTACACCGCCATGTTCGGGCGATGACATATCTTATAAAAGCCTTCGATGTATGCTTGCAGGCGGGCCTCGGAATAAGATAGTCTTAGAGTGTGATATGTTTCTCTGTTGGGCTTGAGGTCAGGACTTCCGGCAGTCCATTCCATGCTGTTGGTACGGATCATGGCATCACTGATCATGGCTATGCGGGAAGTACGCTCGTTCGACTGGAAATTATAGCTTACTTGCAGTGCATTGGTGAAATCATAGCTCAGTGCCGCCTTCGGACAAAACGTCCAGTAGTCGTACGTATGCTCCTGTTGGCGGTAGTGCAGGTAGCTTGCACCTACGCCTGCCGAATAACGTAGTTTACCCCAATAGCCTTTTATCTCGGAAAACAGATAGAAGCGGTTATTGTGCATAAGGGTAAGCGAAGAAACATCGCCCGTATACGTATTGTTCGTGTATTTCTGACTGTAATTGATACCAGCAGAAAGGGTAAAAGGTTTCAACTTATTCTCGTAGATAGCTTCACTCATCAGCGAATAAGTCTTTCCGTCCACATTGTATCGGTAGGGAGAGCCTTCATCGTAACTGGTAGAGGAATTTGTATCGATATAGGTACCTACAGCATTCAGCGTGACCGACTGTCTGGGGGTAAGCTGCTGGAAATAATATAGGTCGAGAACCGGACTTCCCGTCCGGCTGTTGTCTTGTTGAGTAGCGATGTACTCATTCATCCCGTCCACTACATTTTTCCGATTGAAGTCGCCTGGTACGTGACTGAAATCACCACTGAGCGATGCTTGAAATACATAACGGGTAGAATCAGCTAAATTGTAGGTCAGCTTCACACGATTATTGAATCTCCGGCTGCGTGACGCAATATCGTTACGTTGAATGGTATAGACTGATCCATCATTCAAGTGATAATAGGCTGTTTCCTCCATCCGATTACCGTCAAAATCCTTATATCCGAAATCATAGTTCAACGAAAGTTCGCTTTTTCCCGTATTCCACTTACCATAGACTGTATAGTTCCCGTTTTCGGCATTCAGTGACTGACTCAGGGATGTACCGACTGTGTATCCACTGGTTGCGCGCCGTGTCGTAATATCGATAACATAAGCGACACCATCACCATAACGGACACCGGGATTGTCAATAAAATCTATCTTACGGATGCTTTTCGGATCGAGTGATAACATCTCGGCTTGATCTACAATAATACCGTTGATACGTAACTGTACGCTTCCTTTATTGTCGATAGTAGATACATTACGGGCATCTTCATCGATACGGATATTAGGTAGACTGAGTTTCTGCAAGACACTATATCCTGAACTGGACGCTTCTTTCTGAGCATCGGAAGGGTAGAGCAGCAGACCGTCTGTTTTATGAACAATCCGTGCAGCTTTTACTTCCACCTCTCCCAGTTCGATACTTTGCTCGACTGTCTGTGCAGATACTGCAAGCGAAAAAAGAATAAATGTGATACCGGCGCAGGCTTTTCGGGCAGCCCGACTAATGCCATATACCAAGGAATCCTCTACAGAGGCATTACCTTGAAACTGATTTGTTAGCCATTCCATTTGTTTCTGTTTTGATGTTTCGGAAACAAATGTAGAGGGTAGAGATAAATGACAGCCAGAACAAACACTGACATTTGTCTGACATTTCAGTGTCAGTTTTATATCTTATTGATTTCCAGTGAATAGTTCCGACCTCTGTCTGCTACGATTTTCAGATTAGTATGTTCCTCTACAATCGGCTTCAGCCTGCGGATAAGCGTATAAAGTGTATCATTGGCATCCTCTTTTTTGGGCCAGAGTGCTGCGCAAATGTCCTCTTTAGTCAGTGAATGTGACGGAGCATTCCAGAATAACAACATGAGCTGCTGTTGCATTGGAGTAAAGCGGATAGGAGTGTGTGCCGCCGTATAAAACCGCTGGTCCGCTTCCGAATAAACCAGTCCTCCAAAACCGGTGACAGCTTCCGAACCTTCTTGTTTCTTTCTCAGATAGAGCCACGACAGCATCGCCCAAAGGAAAGCCGAAATCATGCAGGCAGCCGGAATGCGCTGATCCGACATACCCAATATACTGGCAACCGACAAGCGGGCATATCCTTTTAAGGCAAGTGTTTCTCCTGCATGTTTATCCTTTACTATCAGCGTATCGCTACAAATGGCTTGATCACCCAAAGAATTATTTTGAAAATCACTATCTACCACATCGAATGTAATAAATGCCGCCTGCTGAAGACGTTTATCTTTCAGGTAACGGCAAAACCGTTCATCGGAAACAGCAATCAGTACCTGTCCGCCTGAAGTCTTGCGAAGTTGTTTGTACGCCCTGATTGTATCTTGAGTAATGATATAATCTTTTCTCTCTTTGAGGGTTTGTGCCAAAGCCTGATTCAAATCGGCTGTTATTTCATTCCTAGCCTTACAATAATTGTGACGGCCAGCCAGCAAAGAAGTCAGCATAAGTGTCAGAAATACGGCAACGGATAGTAGTTTGCAGTTCATAAAATTAGATTTTATTTCTGACAAATGTAACAAATTTTATGCTAAAACGAGAATCATTCACCTATTATATTCCGATATTCGTTCGGTGTCATTCCCGTAGCTTTTTTAAATACTCGGGTAAAATGCTGAGGATATTGAAAACCAAGTTGGTATGCAACCTGGCTGATTGAATGAGCTGGAATGAGCAATTGTACCTTTGCTATGCCGACAATTTTATCTTGTATATACTCTAATGCAGTTTTTCCTGTTTCTTTTTTAATAAGATCACCAAAATAATTCGTCGAAAGACAAAGCTCGCTTGCACAATATTTTACTGTAGGCAATCCTTTTTGCATGGCATTGTCACCTGCAAAATACTGGTCGAGGAGCTTTTCAAAACGTGTCAGAATATCGCGGTGAGCATCTTGTCGGGTGATAAACTGTCGTTCGTAAAAGCGCAGGCAATAGTTTAGCAATAATTCAATATGATTAGCAATCAGCCGCTTGCTCATCCGATCGATAGAATGTTGTAGTTCTTCCTGAATCTTTATCAGACAATCTATAAATGTATGACGCTCTTGTTCCGAGAGATGCAAGGCTTCGTTCACTTCATAAGAAAAAAATGTATATTCACTCATGGCACGTCCAAGGTTGGTTCCGCGAATCAGATCAGGATGAAAACACAATGCATAACCTTGAGGCTGGAAGATTTCACCTATATCTTCTATTCCAATGACTTGTCCCGGTGCAAGACAGACAACCGATCCTTTCTGATAGTCATACCGTTGTCGGCCATAAATCAAATCACAGTTCTTCTCGTCTTTCAGAAAAACTACATAAAAACCGAAAGTATGTCGCATATGCCGCATCGGTTTCGCTTTTGAAAGATTTATCACACTTACTAGTGGATGCAAGGTTTCTACACCAAGCATATCATCATATTCAGTTATGGTATCGAAATTTAATAATTCTGTTTTCATCGGGAGATATTTATATTACAAATATAAGAAAGGATTCTTACTCCATCGTTATATAACAAAAGAAAAGCAGTGTTTCTATGCAGTAAATCTGTGTTTTATATCATTGACAATAATCTGCAATACTGACAAATTACACCATCTGTGAATCTGTGAAATTATTCTGTGTTTTGTATAACTATCAGTAAAATAGTAAAGGATAATTTTGCAATAGGAATCAATATAATATATGCGATATGGAAAAAGAAGTAATGATACTTACAGGTGCCGGACAAATCGGTATGGCGATAGCCCGACGGATGGGATATGGAATGAAGATTGTAGTCGGTGACAAACGAATGGAGAATGCACAATCCATGGCCGATACGATGAACCGTGCCGGATTTGATGTGCTTCCGGTGGAGATGGACTTATCATCCCGCGAGTCCATTCTACATCTGATTGACACGGCACAGCAATATGGAGAAATAGCCATGCTGGTCAATGCTGCGGGAGTTTCTCCTTCACAAGCATCAATAGAAACTATTCTGAAAGTCGACCTGTATGGCACGGCTGTATTGTTGGAAGAGGTCGGAAAAGTCATCATGCGGGGAGGTACAGGCGTTACAATCTCCAGTCAATCCGGACATCGTCTGCCAGCACTTGGTGCGGAAACCGATGAGCTGCTGGCTTGTACGCCAACTGAAAAACTATTGGATCTCGACGTTTTGCAACCACAACATATCAATGATACACTCCATGCATACCAGTTAGCTAAACGTTGTAATGTAAAACGTGTTATGTCGGAAGCCGTAAAATGGGGTAGAAGAGGAGCGCGTATTAATTCTATTTCTCCGGGCATCATTGTTACCCCATTGGCTCTTGATGAGTTCAACGGTGTACGTGGAGAATTTTATAAGAAGATGTTTGCTCAATGTCCGGCACATCGTCCGGGAACAGCAGATGAAGTGGCAAATGTTGCCGAATTGTTGATGAGTAATCGGGGATCCTTTATTACCGGAGCTGATTTTTTGGTAGATGGAGGAGCCACAGCTGCTTATTTTTATGGCCAGAAATGAGTATTCTATTTCTATGAGGTAAAACTTTTGTGACAATATTCTATAAACGATACTTTGTCTTCTGTCAAGAAATTGTATCTTTGTTAAATCCTTATAATCTGATGGCGGAAAAGATAGGAAGATATAAGTATTCTGAAATACTTGACCTCCATTAGATAAATAAGGGTTTTGATACAAAAAATATTAACATTATAATATTAAGGGAAACACACATGAAGACATTTTATCTCATGACCATGGGATTTTGCCTGGCTCTAAATCTCCATGCACAGCGAAGCGAATATCTGCTGGAAAAAGGATGGAAATTTACCAAAGGAGAGGTTAGCAATGCTGAAATGCCAGCATTCAATGATGCTAAATGGGAAACTGTAGACATTCCACATGACTGGGCTATTTTCGGACCTTTCGATAAGAACAACGACTTACAAAATGTAGCTGTCACACAGAATTTTGAAACTCAGGCTAGCTTAAAAACCGGACGTACGGGTGGTTTGCCATACGTAGGCATAGGATGGTATCGTACAACATTTCATTCTACTCCAGGAAAACAGACAACCCTGATCTTTGACGGAGCAATGAGCGAGGCTCGTGTGTTTGTCAACGGAAAAGAAGCCTGTTTCTGGCCCTGTGGCTATAACTCTTTCTATTGTGACGTTACCTCTCTAGTAAATGAAGATGGTAAAAATAACACACTTGCCGTGCGATTGGAAAATCGTCCACAATCATCACGTTGGTATCCGGGAGCGGGACTTTATCGAAACGTACATGTAGTAACTACAGAAAAAATCCATGTTCCGGTATGGGGAACTCAGATTACTACTCCGTACGTGAAGGACGAATATGCTTCTGTTTGTCTTCGTACAACGATTTTAAATGCGGGAAAAACAGAGCTGACTGTGGTAACGGACATTATGGATGCTGACGGACAGGTGGTTTCAACCAAAACGAACAAAGGAGTCATCAATCACGACCAACCTTTTACTCAGAATTTTATCGTAGAACGACCTAAGCTCTGGTCACCCGAAACTCCAGTCCTATATAAGGCCGTATCAAAAATCTATTCAGGTGATACGCTTCTCGATACTTATTCCACACGTTTCGGGATTCGTACAATTGAATATATAGCCGACAAAGGTTTTTATCTGAACGGAAAGCGACGTAAATTTCAGGGAGTATGCAATCATCATGACCTGGGACCTTTGGGAGCAGCAATTAACGTTGCAGCGCTCCGCCATCAGTTGACGTTACTCAAAGAAATGGGATGTGACGCCATCCGTACATCGCATAATATGCCTGCTCCCGAACTAGTTGAACTTTGCGACGAAATGGGATTCATGATGATGCTTGAGGCGTTCGACGAATGGGATATCGCCAAGTGTGACAACGGATACCATCGCTTCTTTAATGAATGGGCGGAAAAGGATATGGTAAACATGCTTCGACAGTATCGGAACAATCCATGTGTGGTAATGTGGAGTATCGGCAACGAGGTTCCTACCCAATGGAGTCCGGAAGGATATAAAGTAGCAAAGTTCTTACAGGATATCTGTCATCGGGAAGACCCTACACGTCCGGTAACCTGTGGTATGGATCAAGTGAAAAGTGTACTGGCAAACGGATTTGCTGCAATGCTTGATATTCCGGGGCTGAATTATCGTGCTCACCTATATGATGAAGCTTACGAACGTTTACCACAAAACATTATTTTAGGTTCGGAGACATCGTCTACTGTCAGCTCTCGTGGAGTATATAAGTTCCCGGTGGAACGTAAGGCCGGAGCTATGTATGATGATCATCAGTCTTCTTCATATGATCTGGAATATTGCAACTGGTCTAACATTCCTGATATTGATTTTGCGCGTGCCGAAGATCATGAATGGACAATCGGACAGTTTGTGTGGACTGGATTCGACTATCTGGGAGAGCCGAGCCCGTATGACACCAATGCATGGCCGAATCATAGTTCAATGTTCGGTATCATCGATCTGGCATCTATCCCCAAAGACCGTTATTATCTGTACCGAAGTGTATGGAATAAAGAAGCAAAAACACTGCATATCCTGCCGCACTGGAATTGGGAAGGACGTGAAGGTGAAAAGACTCCTGTTTTTGTTTATACGAACTATCCTTCGGCAGAATTGTTTATCAACGGAAAAAGCTATGGACGTCAGACTAAACACAAGAACGGAACAGTAGAAAACCGTTATCGTCTGATGTGGCATGACGCAGTTTATCAGCCGGGCGAGGTGAGAGTAGTGGCATACGACGAACAGGGGAATCCTGTTGCAGAAAAGACTGTTCGTACTGCAGGCAAGCCGCATCATATAGAACTTGTTACAGATCGCAGCTCTCTTCAGGCAGACGGAAAGGATCTGGCATATGTTACACTCCGCATTGTTGATAAGGATGGCAACTTGTGCCCGAATGACGGACGTCTGGTAAGTTTCAAAGTAAAAGGAGCAGGTAAGTACCGTGCTTCTGCAAACGGAGATCCTACTTGTCTGGATTTATTCCACAAGCCGGAAATGCATGCGTTCGGAGGTATGCTCACTGTTATAGTCCAGTCGGGAGAAAAAACTGGTGAGATAGAACTTCAGGCTACTGCCAAGGGAATAAAAACTGGAACCATCCGTATTCCGGTAAAATAAGCTTACCGTAAGTAATTACTTACTTTACCCTCTACATTTTCACACTGATAGCGTATACTGATATTCATACAGGCAGAATAGGTTGAAAATGTGGAGGGTAAATTGTATATGGATGAAACTTATAAAAATCAATGGAAGTATCAGTAATTTAAAAAGTTACAGACTTAGTGTTTAGCCTCAAATTATAGTTTTAAATCTATAAATACCACATTCAAATTCTTCAGTAAAAAACTTCAGCATCTTTTAGGAAATTATTCTCGATGTTTTTTAAAAATTCGTACGAAAAAAATTTTTTCTTCAGCATGTTTTTTTGAGCGACTGCAAGTATGAATAGTTGCTCGACAAGTCTTATTATTCTGAAGAGAATATAAAGTGAATTATGGCAGAAGTCAGGGAAAGAGAAAGCTCTTTATACAAAAACAAGAAAGGAGGAAAATATCCGTTGCATGAGCGGATATTTTTCCTCCTCTTATGGAATTTCTAACAATTAATTACAGAATAGATTTTACTGTTTCCAGCATGCCTTTAGCCTGAATGCTGTCCAAGTCAGCTTTTACAGCAGCAGTCAGTCCCGAGATGTTGTTCAGGTTTTCGCCCCAGATAAATTCGGCAGCCAAAACTCCTTCAGCTACTTTCTGAGTATCACCTGTAGCCCAAAGTTGTTTCAACAAGTCCATGATATCCTGTGCATCATTTGGAACAATTTCTGCGCCATCTTCACGTACACCGCCTTTGTAGTAAGTAATGATAGCTGCAAGACCCAATACCAGTCCCTTCGGAAGTTCACCTTTGCGTTCCAAGTACACTTTCAAACCTGGAAGGTCACGAGTCTGGAATTTAGGGAATGAATTCAGCATGATAGAAGTAACCTGATGGTCAACAAACGGATTGTTGAAGCGTTCCAAAACATCATGAGCAAATTTTTCAAGCTCTTCTTTCGGAAGGTTCAAAGTTTCCATCAATTCGTCAAACATTACTTTATTGATATATTTGCCGATAACCGGATGCTGGCAAGCATCGCGAACAATGTTTACACCTGACAGGTAAGCAACCGGTGAAAGTACAGTGTGAGGACCGTTCAACAGAGTTACTTTTCTTTCGTGGTAAGGAGCTTCAGAAGGTACAAACAATACATTCAGGCCAGCCTTGTCTGCTGGGAATTCCTTAGCAACTTCCTGCGGAGCTTCGATAACCCACAAATGGAAGATTTCTCCCTGAACTACCAAGTTATCATCGTATTGCAGTTTTTCTTTGATTTCAGCAATTTCCTTACGTGGGAATCCCGGTACGATACGGTCTACCAATGTAGCATATACACCACAAGCCTTTTCAAACCAGTTCTTGAAATCGTCACCCAAGTTCCACAATTCAATGTACTGGTAAATAGTTTCTTTCAGCTTGTGTCCGTTCAGGAAGATCAACTCACAAGGGAAAATGATCAAACCTTTTGACATATCGCCATTGAATGTTTTATAACGGTGATACAACAACTGAGTCAATTTTCCTGGATATGAAGAAGCAGGAGCATCTTCAAGCTTGCAAGAAGGATCGAAAGCGATACCTGCTTCGGTTGTATTTGAGATTACGAAACGCATTTCAGGCTGTTCTGCCAGTTTCATAAATTCAGCGTTCTGAGTGTAAGGATTCAAGGCACGACTGATAACATCGATCATAGTCAGGCTGTTTACAGTTTCACCTTTGTCGAGTCCCTGCAAGTTTACGTGATACAAACAGTCTTGTGCATTCAGCATGTCTACCATACCTTTATCGATAGGCTGTACTACTACAACACTGCTATTGAAATCTGTTTTCTGGTCCATATTATAGATTATCCAATCTACAAATGCACGTAAAAAATTACCTTCACCAAACTGAATGATTCTTTCTGGACGAACTGTCTTGTTTGCAGTTTCTTTGTTTAATGCTTTCATACTTGTATATTTTAAGTTCCGTATTTTTACAATTTTGCCTCTCTCTTTATAAGAAAGGTATAAAGGTGAAAAAACTAGTTGATAAAACAGTAATATATATTTACAAATAACGTTTTCTTCCTCTTTTTCAGAGATTAATTTTACTAAATATTCGCTGCAAATATACGAAATATTTTGTTATTCCAAATAAAATTTCTACTTTCGTGTTCGATAACGACAAATAAAACGAAATACATGTTAAGCAACATAAATTCCTTTTGCGGGATTTGCTTTTTATGAAAATACATAACAAAAAACATAAACCTAAAAACGAAGCTTTATGAAAAAATTTATGGATGAAAACTTCCTGCTGAAAACAGAAACAGCGCAGGAATTGTACCACAACCATGCAGCTAAAATGCCTATTATCGACTACCACTGTCACTTGATTCCGAAAATGGTAGCAGACGATTACCAGTTCAAGTCAATTACAGAAATATGGTTGGGTGGCGACCACTATAAATGGCGTGCAATGCGTAGCAACGGTGTAGACGAACGCTATTGTACCGGTAAGGATACTACCGATTGGGAAAAATTCGAAAAATGGGCTGAAACAGTTCCTTATACATTCCGTAACCCATTATATCACTGGACTCATCTGGAATTGAAAACTTGTTTCGGTATTGACAAGATTTTGAATCCGTCTACAGCTCGTGAAATTTTTGACGAATGTAATGCTAAGCTGGCAACTCCTGAATATACTGCCCGCAACCTGATGCGCCGTTATCACGTTGAAACAGTTTGTACTACTGATGATCCTGTTGACTCACTGGAATATCATATCGCTACTCGTGAAAGCGGATTCGAAATCAAGATGTTGCCTACATGGCGTCCTGACAAGGCTATGGCAGTAGAAGTACCTGCTGATTTCCGTGCTTACATGGAAAAACTGTCTGAAGTGAGTGGAGTAACAATTTCTTCATTCGACGATATGGTTGCTGCATTGCGTAAGCGTCACGAGTTCTTTGCAGAACAAGGATGTAAGTTGTCTGACCACGGTATCGAAGAGTTCTATGCAGAAGATTATACAGATGCAGAAATCAGAGCTATCTTCAATAAAGTATATGGCGGTACTGAACTGACAAAAGAAGAAATCCTGAAGTTCAAGTCGGCTATGCTGATTGTATTTGCAGAAATGGATTGGGAAACTGGCTGGACTCAGCAGTTCCACTACGGTGCTATCCGTAACAACAACACTAAGATGTTTAAGCTTTTAGGCCCTGATACAGGTTTCGATTCTATCGGTGAATTTACTACTGCAAAAGCTATGGCTAAATTCTTGGATAAGCTGAATACTTCAGGCAAGCTGACTAAGACTATCCTTTACAATTTGAATCCATGCGCTAACGAAGTTATCGCTACTATGTTGGGTAACTTCCAGGATGGTTCTATACCAGGAAAGATTCAGTTCGGTTCAGGATGGTGGTTCCTCGATCAGAAAGATGGTATGGAAAAACAGATGAATGCGTTGTCACTGCTGGGCTTGTTAAGCCGTTTCGTAGGTATGCTTACTGACTCTCGTTCATTCCTGTCTTATCCGCGTCATGAATATTTCCGTCGTACATTGTGTAACTTGCTGGGTAATGATGTTGAAAATGGAGAAATTCCAGCATGCGAAATGGAACGTGTACAGCAAATGGTAGAAGATATCTGCTACAATAACGCAAAGAAATTCTTCGAATTCTAATTTGTATAAAGAGCATCATTTTGTGGAAAGGAGTTTGCCTGCTATATTGGCAAGCTCCTTTCTTTTTTGTACTTTTGTGTTCCTTTTTTAAAAATAAGAAACACATATATGGAAGTACGATTTCTGAGTTTGGGCAGTGGTAGCAGTGGCAACTGTTATTATCTGGCAACAAAGACTTGTGGGATACTAATAGATGCAGGTATCGGTATACGAAGCATAAAGAAGATTTTCAAAGATTATGCACTGAACCTGGATACAATACGTGCCGTCTTGATTACCCACGATCATGCCGACCATATTAAAGCTGTCGGACATTTGGCAAAAAAGCATAGCATACCCATTTATTCTACACCGGAAGTGCACGCAGGCATCAATCGGAGTTATTGCATGACCGAAAAACTGGATAATGCCCACCGGCGTTTTATCAACAAGGAAGAAACTATCCAGATAGAAGATTTCAGCATTACTTGTTTCGAAGTGCCTCACGATGCAACGGACAACGTAGGATATTGCATCAGCGTGGGGGATAAGACCTTTTCTTTCATAACCGATATCGGACATATTACGGACACTGCTGCTGCATATATTGAGCGCTCCAATTATCTGATTCTCGAAGCAAACTATGATGAAACCATGTTGCAGATGGGACCTTATCCTCAACATCTGAAAGCCCGTATAGCCAGTCCTAACGGACATATGAGTAACAGCGAGATGGCTAATTATCTTGCTGAACATTTTCCGGCTGGTTTAAAATATCTCTGGCTTTGTCATTTGAGCAAAGACAACAATCATCCGGAGCTGGCATATAAGACGGTTGAAACTGCTTTTAAACAGCATGGAATCGCTCTTGATGAGAATGGGGTACAAGTTATTCCATTGAAACGAACTACTCCTTCAGAGCTGTATTCTTTCGAATAAAGCGAAACAAAAAAAGATCGCCGGTAAATTGAAGATAATTGAATTATCCCGATTTACCGGCGATCTTTTTATTATGTACAGGAATTGTATTATTTCTTATTCATACGTTCCTGACGTTCTTTCTGAAGACGTTCTTGCTCTTTTTGCAGCGCTTCAAGCTTAGCCATCAATCCGCTAGTCTTTCTTTCTGAAGGAGCTTTCTTATTGGCTTCAAGCTGTGCCAATAATTTTTTCTCATCGGTCATACGACGCATAATCCACATGGTAATAATACCGATCAAACCAGAAATGAAGTAATAGTAGCTCAAACCTGATGCATATTCGTTGAAAATAAAGAAGAACATTACAGGCATGATATACATCATCCACTTCATGGCAGCCATCTGAGGATTATTACCCATGTCTTGCTGTTTCATCATAATAATCTGGTTCAGAACTGTTGTCACACTAAACAACAAACAGAACAGACTTAAATGATTTCCCAACAAAGGAATATGAGTACTCCAGCTTATAAGATCATCGTATGCAGAAAGGTCGCTTGCCCACAAGAAACTCTGCTGACGTAACTCAATTGCATTAGGCACAAAGAAGAATAAAGCCATAAACACCGGAGTCTGGATGAGCATAGGCAAACATCCTCCCATAGGGCTTACTCCATATTGGCTATACAAGGCCATAGTTTCTTGTTGTTTCTTCAATGCATCTTCCTGCTTCGGGTATTTAGCATTAATCTTATCTACATAAGGCTTTAATGCACGCATTTTTGCTGAAGAGATAAATGATTTCCAAGTAGTAGGCAATACCAGAATCTTGACAATGATAGTCATCAGCAAAATTACAATACCCATACTCAGTCCCCAGCTTGACAACCAGTCGAAAAGATTAATAGTAAACCAGCGGTTAATCAGACGAATGATAGGCCAACCTAAATATACCAAATCCTCCAGTTCCTGATCTTTATCCTTGAAAGATAAATCATTAGTTGCCAACAAAGTCTTGAAATGATTAGGACCAAAATAGAACTGGAAACGACTAGGTTGCGCACCTGTCGGGTCGAAAGCAGTTTTCATTTCGGCAGTATAGTTCTTCATGTAACCGCTTCCTTTCTGTTCCATCTTCGATTCAAGCGTTGCATTTTCAAAGTTTTTCTCTGCCATAAATACACATGAGAAATACTGATTCTTAAATGCAACCCAATCAAGCACTTCTGGAATAGTTTCTTTTTCGTCTTTTGTTTCGCTCAAATAATCGAAACTGTCGTCTACCGGTTTATAGGTAAGCGAAGTATAACGTTGTTCGAACGTATATCCTTTTTCCATCTGTCGTGCGCGCTGTTTCCAGTCAACACTCATCGTTTTGACAGAAGGAGAGAAGAAGTTTTGCAATCCGCTTGCCTGGACAGTAAAGTCTACAACGTATGAGTTTGGTAACAGTTTATAGATGAAGTCCAAATGTCCACCATTTGCAGCATTTAGTCGCATTGTTACCGTACTATCTGTTACATTGGTAGTCTGAAAATACATCTGATTGCTCAGAATATTTTCATTTTTACCTTCAAATCCTAAACTTAACGAAGCATCTTTACCATCGAACAGAACCAAAGGCTGCTGTTGCTGATCATTATATTCTTTCAGCATAGCCTTGCATACTCGTCCTCCTTTATTAGAAAAAGTAAGTTGCAGTACATCGTTCTCTAACGTAGTAAACTCTTCAGAACCTTGCGATGCTTGGAAAAATAAAGAAGTAGAATCCGGAACAACAGGCAATGAAGCAGCTATTTCTTGAGCTTTCTGCATCTGCTCTTGCTTTTGAGCCACTGCCTGTATCGAATCCTGATAATGCTGTGCACGTGCCATTTCCTCCTGACTGGGGCGATTATATATGCCGAATCCGACTATAACCGCACCAATCAGAGCAAATCCCACTAACGTGTTTTTATCCATTTCTTTTTATTTACAAATTAATATCTATTATTTATCAATAGCTGCTTTGATGAATGATAAGAAAAGAGGATGGGGTTTCAATACCGTACTGCTATATTCCGGATGGAACTGAGTTCCAATGAACCATTTCAGAGTAGGTATTTCTACTATTTCTACCAAATCCGATTCAGGATTGATACCCACGCATTTCATTCCAGCCTTTTCAAATTCAGCCTTATAGTCATTGTTGAACTCATAACGATGACGATGACGTTCCTGAATATGTTGGGTCTGATATGCCTGATATACTTTTGAATTTGGATCAAGAACACATTCGTAAGCACCCAAACGCATAGTACCTCCCATGTTTGTGATAGATTTCTGCTCTTCCATAATGTCGATTACATTATGTGGAGTTTTTTCATCCATCTCACGGCTATTAGCATCAGTATAGCCTAATACATTACGAGCGAACTCTATAGCCATACATTGCATACCCAGACAGATACCAAATGTAGGAACATTGTGTGTACGGCAATATTTCAATGCTACAAACTTGCCTTCGATACCACGCTGGCCAAATCCCGGACAGATAATAATACCATCCATTTCTTTCAGGCTTTCTTCTACATTCTCATCTGTCAACTTTTCACTATTGATAAAGTGAATATCAGCTTTGCGGTCGTTATAAGTTGCAGCCTGTGACAATGCTTCCAATATAGATTTATAAGCATCCTGCAAATCATATTTACCGACCAATCCGATTTTAACCTTTTCTGTAGCGTTATGACGACGGTTCAAGAAGTCTTTCCATGGACCTAATTCCGGAGTTTCACCCACCGGCAACCCCATCTTCTCAAGAATTGTTACATCCAGTTTTTGTTCCTGCATGCGAAGAGGAACTTCATAGATTGTCGGCATATCCATTGACTGCACAACTGCACTTTCATCTACATTACAGAATAGCGCAACTTTCTTTTTCAGGTTTGTGCTAAGGTTATGTTCGGTACGCAATACCAGAATATCAGGTTGAATACCCACAGACTGCAATTCCTTTACTGAGTGCTGAGTAGGTTTAGTCTTCAATTCACCAGCAGCAGCCAGATAAGGCACATAAGTCAGATGCACGCATAGAGCATTTCTACCCAACTCCCATTTCAGCTGGCGGATACTTTCCAAATAAGGCAACGATTCGATATCACCTACAGTACCACCAATTTCTGTAATAACGAAATCGAATTTATACTTATTCCCTAACAGTTTTACATTACGTTTGATTTCATCAGTAATGTGAGGAATGATTTGGATTGTTTTTCCCAAATAGTCACCACGACGTTCCTTGTCGATTACACTCTTATAAATGCGACCGGTTGTGATGTTGTTCGCTTTTGTTGTCTGAATACCGAGAAAACGTTCATAATGTCCTAAGTCAAGATCGGCTTCATGACCGTCTACTGTTACGTAGCACTCACCATGTTCATAAGGATTAAGTGTTCCCGGGTCGATGTTAATGTACGGGTCGAACTTCTGTATAGTTACGCTGTAGCCTCTAGCCTGCAGCAACTTACCGATAGATGATGAAATAATGCCCTTACCCAATGAAGAAGCTACACCACCTGTTACGAAAATGTACTTTGTTTCTGCCACAATATGATTATTTTAAAGTGATTTATTATCTAACACTACTATTCAAAGTTGCAAAATTATAAAAAAAAGCCAAATCACACACAAGGAAAGTGACAAAACATTGCAAAGAGTAAAATCTTCAATATCTGCTCTAAACAAAAACTAAGATGTAATTTGTTATAATATCATTATAATAAGACTAAATTAAATTGTAATTTTGCATAGAAAATAGGCAAATTAGAAAAATGAAAGCACTAGGTACGTTTATTACAATGTTCCTCCTGACAAATGAAGCCGTTCAGGCAATTGAACAGCAGGACTTAACTTTAACAAAAGACACTATCGCCGCCCAGGATACGATGCCGGCAGATACGTTGAAACAATTTTCTGCCGTCGATACCATACGACAGAAAAAAACAGTAGAAACCATTAAAGTAAAGAACATACAACAAGCTTATACTCCGAAAATCAATCCGGCAGTGAAAAACTTCCAATCCTTTTTGTATAGTTTCCGACAAGATTATCAGAAAATGCTAGACAGATGGGAAGATATTTATCTGCCCGAAGCTCCATCATGGATACGTTCGAACCCGGATTTCTATAAGCTTATTGTTCCTGCTACATATTATTCGGAACCAATTGCACAAGCATTTTCTATTGATAATTGGGAACCAGTAATTCCTTTTGTGAAAGAAAATGCCATAAAGGATTCTGTTTTCCAAGTTCCGAACCTTGCACATTCGGTTGATGTAAATAAAGGTGTAAACAAGCAATTACTGGCTTTTTATTTGCAATATCCTAGTCTGGTTTCTAAAAATGAAAACGAACTGAAAGGTATAGAACCTTTATCCGACAAGATGAAAATAAGAAAACCAAAGAAAGAAAAAGTTTTCTATTTAATAGGAGCTGCCTCTCAGACAGGTCAGGTTAGAGAAAAAGACTTATTGGTAATGAAACCTAATTTCTGGGCTATCAGCGGAAACGGATATGCGCAGTTCTCACAGAATTATATATCCGACAACTGGTATAAAGGAGGAGAGAGTACAGTATCTTTACTTTCAGGAGCTGTATTGCAGTTCAACTATGATGACAAGCAAAAAGTTCAATTTGAAAACAAAATAGAATGGAAGCTTGGTTTTATTTCTGCTCCTTCTGATACAGTCCACCAATATAAGACAAGTGAAGACTTGCTCCGTTTAAGTTCAAAATTTGGATACAAGGCTATCACAAACTGGTATTATACCATTTCGGCCGAGTTCAAGACCCAGTTCTTCTCTAATTATGAAACGAACTCCGATAAGATGGTATCTTCATGGCTTTCACCTTCAGAGTTGAATATCGGTATCGGTATGGACTATAAATATGTGAAAGATGCAATATGTAATTTGTCAGTATTGATCAATCCGTTCAACTACACCCGTTACAGTGTAGCCAGCGATAAAGTAGATCCAACCAAATTCAACATTGATGCAGGAAAAAAATCGAAGGATCAGCTAGGTTCTCGTGTGGAAGCAACATTAAAATGGATTATCATTAATAATCTAACTTGGGAATCACGTTTTTCTTATACGACAAACTATGAAAAAGTCTTGTCAGAATGGGAAAACACTTTCACTTTTGCTTTCAACAAGTACTTCTCGACGAAGTTATTTGTTCATACCCGTTTTGATGATTCTGTTTCTAAAGAAGAACCGGATGACAGCTATTTCCAGCTTCAGGAACTCTTAAGTTTTGGAGTTAGCTACACTTGGTAAATTAATTGTTTCATTTAAATTGAAAAGAAAATGCCTTCATTTGTTCAGATACTTGACTTTATAGGAACATTTGCTTTTGCCATCAGTGGAATTCGTTTGGCATCGGCCAAACGTTTCGACTGGTTTGGTGCATATATTGTAGGACTGGCTACTGCCATTGGTGGGGGAACGTTACGCGATGTCATGCTGAATGTTACTCCTGTATGGATGACAGATCCTATTTACCTGATTTGTACAGCATTTGCTATGTTTTTTGTTATTATCTTCGGGAAATATCTTATTCATTTGAATAATACATTCTTCCTTTTCGATAGTATCGGACTGGCATTGTTTACTGTTGTAGGTTTTGGGAAAAGTATTTCTTTAGGATATCCTTTCTGGGTAGCTATCATTATGGGTAGTATAACCGGAGCAGCAGGAGGTGTTATTCGAGATGTTTTTATTAATGAAATTCCGTTGATCTTCCGAAAAGAAATTTATGCCATGGCATGCGTCATCGGCGGGCTGGTATATTGGATATGTCTTAAAACAGGCATGGAATCGTATATGTCACAAATTCTAGGTGGAGTGACTGTTTTCATTGTCCGTATCCTCGCAGTAAAATATCAAATTACATTGCCGATACTTAAAGGTGATGAAGAGAATTCAAAAGAATAACGTACATAACACATAAAAAAATCCGCTAAATCCTCTTTCTACAAAGATTCGATTTAGCGGATTTTTTATATTAAATTTTATCTTTTATTTCAAAGTTCCTGCTTCAGCCTGCTGAATCATTTCCTGACTTGCATACATATATACTTCTACACGACGATTTTCCTTACGTCCTGCTTCTGTACTATTGTCGGCAACCGGATTACTTTCTCCCATACCTTCTACAGTCTTAATTTGTGAAGCTGAAACTCCACATCCTAGCAAATAGCTTGATACACTTTGAGCACGTGCCTGAGACAACTCCTGATTTTTCTGTACGCTCTGTTCTGCAGTACTGTTTTTCCATCCTGTATTGTCCGTATATCCATAGATTGCTACATCCATGTCACGGTTTTGATTTAATACATTGTTTGCAAATTTACTCAATGATGATTTTGCAGAAGTACTTAATGAAGAGCTGCTAGTACTAAACAAAATACCAGAATCGAAAGTCACTTTTACAGCTTGCAAACCATTGTTGTCTGTTACTTGCTCAACTTCAGCACCTTGTATCTGGGCAGCTTGTTCGGCAGCTTTATCCATTTTCTTTCCAATCAGGACACCAGCTCCTGTTCCCACAGCTGCGCCCACAGCAGCACCGATAGCAGCTCCTTTACCATGACCGGCAATACCACCGATTAAAGCTCCTAAAGCAGCACCACTACCGCCACCAATCATACCGCCTTTTGCTGTATTGTTCAAAGAACCACAACCGCTAAATACCAAGCATGCGCTTAATAAAATAGCCATGAAACTCGTTTTTTTCATATTTCTCAAATTTATATTGTTACTTTTTGAAGAAACAATCCATCGCAACTTTTGTTTAATAAACCTTCAGAATTATGTATTTCTACATGAATTCCAAAGGCTTATTGTTTATCCATTAATATGCAAAAATAGGATATTTCTTCATTGTTTCATTTACACGTGCACGTACAGAAGCAATAACCTCTTCATTGTCTACATTTGACAAAACAGTTTCTATCATTTCTGCAATTTCGTACATCAAATCTTCTTTCGCTCCACGTGTTGTAATAGCTGGAGTACCCAGTCGGATACCTGAGGTCTGGAATGCAGAACGGGTATCAAACGGAACCATATTCTTGTTTACTGTTATATCGGCAGAAACCAATGCCTTTTCTGCAACCTTACCTGTAAGTTCAGGATATTTGCTGCGCAAGTCAACCAACATAGAGTGATTATCTGTACCTCCTGAAACAATTGTAAAGCCACGGTCCATTAATGCCTGAGCAAGCACAGCTGCATTTTTCTTTACCTGCATTTGATATTCTTTATATTCAGGCTGCAAACATTCACCAAATGCAACAGCTTTAGCAGCAATAACATGTTCCAACGGACCACCTTGGATACCTGGGAAAACAGCTGAATCAAGTAACTGTGACATCATCTTGATTTCACCTTTCGGTGTCTTTTTACCCCAAGGGTTAGGGAAGTCTTTACCCATTAAAATAACACCACCACGAGGACCACGTAATGTCTTATGAGTAGTAGAAGTAACGATATGAGCATATTTCACAGGATTATCCAGCAGTCCTGCTGCAATTAAACCTGCAGGATGTGCCATATCGACCATAAAAATAGCACCTACTTTGTCTGCAATTTCACGCATACGCTTGTAATCCCATTCACGAGAATAAGCAGATCCACCACCAATAATCATCTTAGGATGTTCACGTAAGGCAATTTCTTCCATCTGATCATAATCTACGCGTCCTGTTTCCTTATTCAAATTATATTCGCATGGAGTATAGATGATACCAGATGTATTTACAGCCGAACCATGAGAAAGATGACCACCATGTGCCAAGTTCAATCCCATGAACTTATCTCCAGGATTCAGCACTGCCAGAAAAACAGCAGCATTTGCTTGTGCTCCCGAATGAGGTTGTACATTTGCCCATTCAGCACCAAAGATTTGCTTCAACCGGTCGATTGCAATTTGTTCACTCTGATCCACAACTTCGCAACCACCATAATAACGCTTACCAGGATAACCTTCTGCATACTTATTTGTCAGACATGAACCCATGGCCTGCATTACTTGATCGCTTACGAAATTTTCAGATGCAATCAGTTCTATACCTTTCAGCTGACGCTGATGTTCTTTCTCAATAATGTCAAAAATCAAATCATCTCTTTTCATATGTAGCTTTTTAAAAAGGTAATATTATGTGTTTAAAAAATCACTCCAACTGAGAAACTTAATACGTTTCTACGACGTTTGATATATATATCCTGATCGCAATAAGGAGACTCCGTTATTCTTTTATCAAAAGAAACCGATTCTACCATATTATGAAGAACTCCTTCATAGCGAAAATCAAAAAATATATTTGAAACATTAACGGCCAATCCGACCACAGCGTTAAAACATAATGGACGGAGATTTTCTGTTATATTTTGCTGATAAAATCCAGAGTATTCATTCTGAGTATGCTTTTCCCACGTATAAGCTACTTTAGGTCCTAGAAAAAATGCCATACCATACGGACGGGCATCAACAAATTTATACCCATACAATACAGGCAGATCGATGGAGTGTATGGATGTCTTAACCAATGCATTATCGAATAAGATATCTTTATTTTCTACTGTATTGGCTATTGAAATACTTCCTTTAGAAACATTGTAAGAAAGTTCTGTCTGAAGATAGTGATGTTTCTTCAAATTGAAACGGCAGAAAAAAGCTCCGAAATAACCAACCTTATAGTTATTCTGGATATCATTCAATTCTTTCCCGCCTATAGAAAAATGATCTATAAAAAACATGGAAGAATTAAAACCTGCTTTTATACCCACATTAACAGCCGGATCACGTGTTGCATCACGTCCTCTTTTGCGTGACTGACCTTGAAGGCCTGTCGCCAGCAACAGACTGGTTATGAGTATTAAAGCAGTTTTCCTCATATTTCTTATTATTTTTTCTTTTCTACAGACCAACCGAATTTACCGATTTTTTCGCCCATTTCATAATATCCCCCATGTGCATAAACCAATAAGTTTGACTTAGCCAAATCGAACTTTCCTGTATCGGAATCCAAATATTTTTCATCAGCCTTTACATTCACCACATCTGCAATAAACATATCGTGAGAGCCCAGTGAAATTATTTCTTTTATCCGACATTCTATGCACAAGGGAGATTCTTCAATTATCGGAGCTTGTACAATGGAAGCCTTACCCGGAGTAAGATGCATTTCTTCGAATTTATTAAAATTCTTTCCGGAACGCACCCCACACCAGTCTGTAGCATATGCCATCTCCTTTGTTGTCAGATTGATAACAAACTCCATATTCTTCTTCAAAATAGGATAGGAGTGGCGTTCTGGTCTTACTGAGATATAGCACATGGGAGGGTTTGTACATATCGTCCCAACCCAGGCAACAGTTATAATATTATACTCTTCTTTGCAGCTACCACAGCTGACCAGCACTGCAGGCAACGGATAAATCATCGTTCCGGGCTTCCAGTCTTGCTTCATAATAATATATTAAATCAATTTTATGTTATCTTTCTGCTGTTCCTTTTCGCAATAGTGACACTTCAGAATACCCTGTTCCTTATCGACAACATGAAACCATGTCTGCATAGGCTCATTGTTGGTTATGCACTTTGGGTTATTACATTTCACAATACCTTTCAACTCATCAGGCATAACAATCTGTTTCTTCTCAACTACCTCATAATGACGGATAATATTGAGCTTTATATTAGGAGCTACAACAGACAAACGGCTAACTTCCTCATCTGTAAAAAATCTGTCGGCAACCTTGATAATACCTTTTTTACCTAATTTTTTACTTTCAAAGTTATTCCCTATTGTAATATTACCGTCTGTATTTTGCAAATCGAGCAAAGAAACAACAGTAAAAACTTTATCTGAAGGTATATGGTCAATAACCGTTCCATTCTCAAGAGCGACCACCTGCAATTCTTTCTTTTCGTTCATAATCTTTCTTGATTAACTTGTTTAAAGAGTTTATTTATCGTTCGGTATCCGCCTTGACTTCATCCAGCGTAATGCCAAGTACATCACACAAAATAGCTTCACGTGCGTAAAGTCCGTTTTGAGCTTGTTGGAAATAATATGCCTTTTCGTTTTCATCCACATCATATGCAATCTCATTTACACGAGGCAGAGGATGAAGGATACGAAGATTTGGACGAGTATGCTCAAGCATTTTATTCCGAAGAATATAAACATCTTTAACTCGTTCGTATTCCATCAAATCGGTAAAACGTTCACGCTGTACACGAGTCATATACAAAATGTCGGCATCAGCTATAGTTTCCTCCGTAAAATCTGTATGTTCCACATATTTTATATTGTGCTCTTTACAATATAGTTTGTATTCTTCCGGCATTTTAAGTTCATCCGGAGCAATAAAGTGGAAAGTAGGATTGAAATGACGCATAGCCATCAACAAAGAATGAACAGTACGACCATATTTCAAATCTCCCACCAAATAAATATTCAGATTTTCCAGAGTTCCCTGCGTTTTATATATGGAATAGAGGTCAAGCATTGTCTGAGAAGGATGTTGATTGGCTCCGTCACCAGCATTAACGATAGGAACCGGAGCTATTTCGCTAGCATAACGTGCTGCTCCCTCCAGATAATGACGCATTACAATAATGTCGGCATAATTACTTACCATCATAATTGTATCTTTCAATGTTTCTCCCTTTGAGGAACTTGTAACCTTAGGATCGGTAAATCCTATAACTTTGGCTCCAAGCCTGTTGGCTGCTGTTTCAAAACTTAAACGAGTACGCGTGGAAGGTTCAAAGAAAAGAGTTGCAACAATTTTTTCATCCAGTAAGTGACGGTTAGGCTTCTTTTCAAACTCTCTTGCCATTTCCAGAAGATAAAGGATACGTTCTTTAGAATGGTTGGCAATAGTTACTAAACTTCTATTTTCCATATTTTCGGTTTTATGAATTGTTTTTATAATACCGGAGTTCAAAGGTAGACAAAAAAAATAAAAAGACCATCCTTTTTTTAGAAAAAGAAGCTGTTATTTTATTTCCTGATAACAGAAATGCGTAATACAGAAGCATTTTTAAAACCAACAAAAAAATATATTTACCAATAGAAACGTAGCATCAAATAAGGCTTGTAAAAAGTTGTATTCCTGCTAAAAATATCAGAAACAATCATTCTTGCAATTTTATTCGTTTATTCCGGTGTTTTTCTTTATTTTTGCGAACTTATTAAGTAAGAAAAAAGTTATTATCAGAGATAAGAATTTTTATTTATCATGAGGAAGAAATTTATATATGTATTATGGGCTTTGCTCATATTAGGAATTTTATCGGTGGCTGCTGTCTTTACAGCCATAGCAAAAGGATGGATAGGTTATGTACCTCCTGTAGAAGAGCTGGAAAATCCGAATTTGAAATTTGCAACTCAGATAATTTCAGATGACGGGCAACTTCTGGGAACCTGGTCGTATAGTAAAGAAAACCGCGTTTATGTAGGTTACAATGACTTGTCACCTAATCTGGTTCATGCACTCGTTGCAACAGAAGATGTTCGTTTCAGTGAACATTCTGGCATAGACGCACGCGCATTTATGCGTGCTGTTATTAAAAGAGGTATTTTCATGCAAAAACATGCCGGTGGAGGAAGTACCATTACTCAGCAGTTGGCAAAACAATTTTATTCGCCGGTAGCAGACAATGTAATGGAACGCTTGTTGCAAAAACCGATAGAGTGGGTTATTGCCGTCAAGCTGGAACGTTATTATACAAAAGAAGAAATTCTGACTATGTACCTTAATAAGTTTGACTTTCTGAATAATGCCGTAGGTATTAAAACAGCAGCTAAAACTTATTTTTCAAAAGATCCTAAAGACTTGTCGATAGAAGAAGCTGCTACCCTTATCGGTATGTGTAAAAATCCATCATTATATAATCCCCGTCGTTTCAATGAACGTTCACGAGGACGCCGCAACACGGTGCTTGATCAAATGTATAAGGCCGGTTACCTCACAAAAGCTGAGCGTGATTCACTGCAAGCCTTACCGTTGACTTTGAAATTTCAGCCGGTTGACCACAAGGATGGATTGGCAACTTACTTCCGTGAATATTTGCGTAAGATAATGACAGCCAAAGAACCAGTCCGTTCGAAGTACAGAGGATGGCAACAACAACAGTATTACGAAGATTCTTTGGCATGGAAGACAAATCCTTTATATGGATGGTGTGCAAAAAACAAGAAAAAAGACGGAACCAATTACAATATTTATACAGACGGATTAAAAATCTATACGACAATTGATTCACGTATGCAGAAATATGCTGAAGAAGCTGTATACGAACATGTAGCAAAATACTTGCAACCTCGCTTCTTTAAAGAAAAACGTGGACGTAAAACTGCGCCATACACAAACGAGCTCACTCCAGAAGAAGTAAATACGATATTGGAACGTTCCGTACGTCAGTCTGACCGTTATCGTGAAATGAAAGCAGCAGGATGTTCTGAAGAAGAAATCCGGAAGGCATTCAACACAAAACACGAAATGTCTGTCTTCTCATGGGAAGGAGAAAAGGATACTATCATGACACCGTTAGATTCAATCCGTTACTACAAGCACTTCCTGCGTGCTGGATTTATGTCTATGGATCCGATTACAGGCTATGTAAAAGCTTATGTAGGAGGTCCTAACTATAATTACTTCCAATATGATATGGCTATGGTTGGACGCCGACAAGTTGGTTCTACCATTAAGCCTTACTTATATACATTAGCTATGGAGAACGGATTCTCTCCGTGTGACGAAGTAAGAAATGTAGAACAGACGTTATTCGATGAAAACGGAAAAGCATGGTCTCCCCGAAACAGTTCTAAATCTCATTATGGAGAAATGGTAACACTGAAATGGGGATTGGCAAACTCCAACAACTGGATATCAGCTTATCTTATGAGCAAGCTCAACCCATATGCACTGGTTCGATTGATTCATTCTTTTGGTGTTTTGAACAAGGACATACAGCCAACCGTATCTTTGTGTCTGGGGCCATGTGAAATTTCTGTAGGAGAAATGGTTAGTGCATATACAGCATTTGCCAATCGAGGTATACGTACAGCGCCACTTTTCGTTTCCCGCATAGAAGATAATGAAGGTAACGTCATCGCAACTTTCACGCCACAAGTAGAAGAAGTGATAAGTGAATCTAGTGCATACAAAATGCTCGTCATGTTACGTGCTGTAATCAACGAAGGTACTGGTGGACGAGTTCGCCGCTTATATGGTATACAGGCTGACATGGGTGGTAAAACCGGTACAACCAACCGTAACTCAGACGGATGGTTTATGGGCTTCACTCCTTCACTGGTATCTGGTTGCTGGGTAGGGGGTGAAGAACGCGATATTCACTTCGATACAATGCGCGACGGACAAGGTGCTTCAATGGCATTACCGGTATGGGGATTGTACATGCAAAAAGTTTATGCCGACAAGTCGTTGGGATATTCTCAAGATGAACACTTCGATATACCCGAGGACTTTGATCCATGCAAAGACAAACTGACTGAAATAGAAGAAGAAAATACTAGCCGATTGGATGACGTATTCTTCCAATAATTTTTTCAGGAAAAATAAAAAAAACATGCTGAAGTTTTACGATAAACTTCAGCATGTTTTTTTGTTAATATGGGCATGTTTTTTTATAGTCTTCCAACTTTGGATTTTCGGATTATTTTCTGTATCTTGCAGAAACTTGTAAAAGAAGGAGGATTGTCATGGATCGTAATCTCACATTATACCAACTATCTCCTGAACTGGCAGCTAAAGTTTTCGATCGGATCGAATCTTTCAATCGTGGAAGAATGCCTAAAGATGGTAAATATGTAATCAGTATGCCGACTCTTTATCGCCCTTATTATGGATTTTGGCGAATCTTTTCAGATGATAAAACCCCACTATTCGTACGTACACTTGCTGTAACATTCGACGCAGCAGCAGAACGAGCCTTCGCCTTACTCCAAAATTGTAATATACCTCTTGACGTACAAGACAACAGCGTTTTTGAAAGTTACTACGGACAATCAGACGACATTATTCCATTTGGCAAGTATCGTGGCAAACGTTTAGCTGAAATTTTCTATGTGGACCCATCTTACATCCTTTGGTTAGCAAATAAATTTACTGTAGAAACAAAGCGGTATGAACCATTAGTATTATTGGCTAAAAAATTTGCCAAAGTACATTTTGAACTGACCGTACAGAAAAAACATATTTCTTCGGTAAGCCATTATATAGGTGAGATAGGAGAAAAGTTGAAAGATATGTTCCTCACAGTCTTGAATGTCCGTTTACAGGTTGATACATACAAAGCTGACTTTTACGTAGACCAAAACGTATTGGCTGCCGATCGTGACGGAAACCGTTTTACATTTTTCATAAAAGCTGGCGGACGTAGCCAGACACCTAAAGCATTAAGTTGTCACAGCCGCAAAATAACTCAGCACGAAGTACTGCATCTAGCATCAGCAAAGGTCATGTCACATTACGAAAGCAAGGGTGTGCATTACACACGACTGGGATATGTAAAACTGGTATAATCGGCCTGTTCCGACAGAGTGTTCAAGGCTTGTTTCACATAGTTTTTCTCCATGTCAGCAGGTTTTATAACCTCCATGTCAAACACAAGCAGATCGATATCCAGAGGAATGATTCCCTTCTGTTTGCCTTCTGGGGTTCTGCCACATTTCTTTTCTATGTCCTTAAATAATATTTTTATATCCTCGAAGCCCATATCTGTTTCAACGACAGCAGCCCGGTTCAAATATGAAGTTGTCGTTTCTGTACCTTCCGGGGCAGTTTCTACTATTTCTCCCCACCGCATCTCAGGGAATAAATCTGTCAGGATTTCCTCCGCCCAATTCATATGATATTCACCCTCTGTATTCGACCCCAAACAAATGATGCAACGATGCTTAGTTTTCATATTTATGAAGTTTTGACTACAAAAATAGATTTTTTTTGTAAATTTGCGTACTAATAAAAAGTACAAATACCATGAAATTTATTGGAATAATTCCAGCTAGATATGCTTCTACACGTTTTCCAGCAAAGCCATTGGCTATGCTAGGAGGGAAAACTGTAATTCAAAGAGTCTATGAACAAGTATCTGGAATTCTGGATGAAGCATACGTAGCGACCGATGATGAGCGAATAGAAAGTGCCGTCAAAGCTTTTGGTGGCAAAGTTGTTATGACTTCTGTCAATCATAAAAGTGGTACAGACCGCTGTTATGAAGCCTATTGCAAAGTAGGCAGCGGTTACGATGTTATTGTAAACATTCAGGGTGACGAACCTTTCATACAGCGCTCGCAACTGGAAGCTGTCAAAGCATGTTTTAATGATGAATCTACACAGATTGCAACCTTGGTAAAACCCTTTACCGTTGATGACGGATTTGAAGCATTAGAAAATGTCAATTCTCCGAAGGTTGTAGTCGATAAAAATATGAATGCACTGTATTTCAGCCGTTCTATTATTCCATATCAACGTAACAAAGAAAAGGCTGAATGGCTGCAAGGACATACCTATTACAAACATATCGGTCTATATGCATACCGGGCTGCTGTTCTGAAAGAAATTACGGCTCTGCCACAGTCTTCTCTGGAACAAGCAGAGTCATTAGAACAATTACGTTGGCTGGAAAATGGTTATACCATCAAAGTCGGTATCAGTGAAGTGGAAACCATTGGAATAGATACTCCGCAGGATTTAGCTCGTGCGGAAAAATTCCTGCTTGAACATAAAGAAATAAAGTGATGACTCTTGACAGAACAATAGCTCCCCCAATACGCCAGATAGACCATTTTTCTATTTCTACTCCCGAACGTACAATCATGCCAAACGGAACGCCACTGAATATCATTCAAGTTGGCAGCGAGGATGTTGTGCGTCTGGATTTGCTCATAAAAGGCGGGCAATGGAATCAGGCACAACCTTTACTGGCTATGTTTACCAACCGCATGCTGCGTGAAGGAACTCGGTCTTTGTCGTCATCACAAATTGCTGAAAAGCTGGACTATTATGGCGCATGGCTTGACTTATCATCATCGGTAAACTATGGTTTTGTGACACTATATTCATTAGGTAAGTATTTCCCAAAAACAATTGAAATATTAGCCTCGATGATTAAAGAACCGGTCTTTCCGGAAAAAGAATTATCGGTTGTAGTAGACGTAAACAAACAACAGTTTCTTGTCAACGCCCAGCGTGTTGACGTAATGGCTCGCAAACGTCTGAATCGTGCACTTTTCGGACTGTCGCACCCATTAGGACGATATGCTGAACTGGAAGATTACGATCGTATTAACAGCGAAGTATTAAAAAGTTTTTACCATCAGTATTACCATTCAGGCAACTGCTCTGTTTACGTCTCAGGTAAAGTTTCTCCAGAAGTTATACATTGCATAGAGCAACACTTCGGCGAAAGCGATTGGGGAGACACTACCCGAAAAATAAAAAACGAAACTTTTGTTCCTACAACAGAAGATTGCAAACGCATTTTTGTAGAAAAAGAGGATGCTTTGCAAAGTTCTATAAAGATAGGTACATTTTCTATAAACCAACAACATCCTGACTATTTGAAGCTGCGTGTACTGGTTACGCTGTTCGGTGGGTATTTTGGTAGCCGTCTGATGTCGAATATCCGTGAAGATAAAGGATATACCTATGGTATCGGCGCCGGTCTTGTCAATTATCCCAATACAGGTGTATTAGGCATCAGTACAGAAGCTGCAAACGAATATGTAGAACCTCTCATCGCTGAAGTCTATAAAGAAATGGATATTTTATGTTCAGAGAAAGTTTCAGACGAAGAGCTGGATATGGTACGCAATTACATGCTGGGTGATATGTGTCGTTCATACGAAAGTGCCTTTTCTTTATCAGATGCTTGGATATTCATCGAAACGTCTGGTTTGAAAAATGATTTTTTCGATCATACATTAAAAGCTATCCGTGAAGTAACATCGGATGAGCTTCAAGCACTGGCACAAAAGTATTTCTGTAAAGAAAACTTAATAGCGGTTGTCGCAGGTAAAAAAGTGTAATGATTTTATATTCTCTTTACAGAAAACACTAATTTTGAACATTCAAATAAAACGAAAAAGATAATAATGACTAGACATACATATTTATTGTTTGCATTGATGACATTTGGAAGCTTGTCCGTTTCTGCTCAAATGTCATTGGGATATTACAAATTTAAAGATGGAGCAGAATATACTGGAGAGTTGAAAGGACGTCGTCCAAATGGAAAAGGCAAAACAGTTTTTAAGAATGGAGATACATACGAAGGTGAGTATGTAAAAGGAAAACGTGAAGGAGAGGGTACATATATATTCAGTGATGGAGAAAAATATGTAGGACATTGGTATCAGGACCAGCAACACGGTCAAGGAACCTACTACTTCATGAACAACAACCGTTATGAAGGAATGTGGTATCAAGACTTTCAGGAAGGTGAGGGTACAATGTACTATTATAACGGCGATTTATATGTAGGAATGTGGCACCAAGACAAGCGAAACGGCCATGGAACATATACATGGAAAGGAGGTGCCAAATACGAAGGTGAATGGACCAACGATCTGAAGAATGGCAAAGGTGTCATGACATGGGAAGACGGTTCAAAATACGAAGGAGAATGGAAAAATGGCGAACGCCACGGGAAAGGAACATTTTATTACACCAATGGCGATAAATATATCGGAGATTGGGTAAAAGATGTACAGCATGGAAAAGGTATTTACTATTTCCAAAACGGCGAACGCTATGAAGGTGACTACGCAGACGGAGAACGTACCGGAAAAGGAATCTATGTTTACCCCAACGGAGATAAATACGTCGGCCAGTTCAAAAACGGATGGCAGGAAGGAACCGGTACATTCACCTGGCAGAACGGAGCTGTATATGAAGGCGAATGGGTAAAGAACCAGCGATCGGGCAAAGGCCATTATAAATGGGGAAATGGCGATGAATATGAAGGCCAGTGGAAAGACAATATGGCAGAAGGAGAAGGCGTACTACGTATGCAAGATGGATCTGTCTACACCGGTCATTTTTCTCGTGGTAAAGAAAATGGCAAAGGAACTATCGTAAGCAAAGACGGAGTCCGCTTTGAAGGATTCTTCAAGCAAGGAAAAAAGGATGGTCCTTTTGTCGAAACAGACAGTAACGGAAAAATAATTCGTCAGGGAACATTCCGCAGTGGCAGACTTTTAGAGGAGAAAAAATAATGCTAAACCTATCGGAACTAACAGATAAAGTACGTACTCTTGCGATTGAGGCAGGGGATTTTATTCGTGAAGAAAGAAAAAAATTCCATCGCGAGGCAATCGAAAAAAAACATGCACACGACTATGTGTCATACGTAGACAAAGAGTCGGAAAAAAAGATTGTAACCCGTCTAAAAGAATTACTTCCCGAGGCTGGTTTCATAGCAGAAGAAGGCAGTGGCACATTAAACGACGAGCAATACTGCTGGCTGGTCGATCCTCTGGACGGAACAACCAATTTCATTCATGACAATGCTCCGTATTGCGTGAGCATTGCCCTGAGAAGTAAAAAAGAATTATTACTAGGCGTCGTATATGAAATCTGCCGGAATGAATGTTTCTGGACATATAAAGGTGCTCCTTCTTATCTGAATGGCAATGAAATTCATGTATCTGCCATATCCAATTTAGATGACTCGTTTATAGCTCTTGGCTTCCCTTATGCAACAGAAGAATATAAGCCAATGGCCAACCATTTGGTAAATACACTCTACGGGAATGTAGCAGGACTGCGGCTTATGGGAGCTGCGGCTGTAGAATTGTGTTATATTGCAGCAGGAAGGTTCGAAGCACGTATCGAAGCTTTTATTGGTCCATGGGATATCGCTGCAGGAACAATCATTCTGCAAAATGCCGGAGGTATGATTACAGACTTCAAGGGAGGAGATTCTTATTCCTCTGGTTCACAGGTTCTGGCTTCAAACGGAAGAATCCATCGAGATTTGTTGAATATAATTGATAATCTATAAAATACTCACGTTTTATTCGATTTATCAAAATATATTTTGTATGTTTGTGTTACAAAAAAGGGAAGGACATGAATATACCAGAAATATTAGATTTTCTGAAACGCTTGTCAGAGAATAATACCCGTGAATGGTTTCAGGAACATAAAAATGAATATCAAAACGCACAAAGCAGTTTTGAAAATTTATTAGCGGATATCATTGCGCGTATTTCATTATTCGATGAAAGTATATCTCATGTTCGTCCTCATGATTGTACATATCGTATTTATCGGGATGTCCGCTTTTCGGCAGACAAATCTCCTTATAAGAATCACATAGGAGGATATATTAACGCACGTGGAAAAAAATCGAACCACTGCGGATATTACGTACATCTGCAACCTGGCAACTGTATGCTGGCAGGAGGAAGCTGGTGTATGCCATCTAATATGCTTAAAGCTGTCCGACAGTCGGTTGTAGATAACATAGAGGAATACCGTGCTATTGTAGAGGATCCTGATTTTAAAAAATATTTTCCGGTAATAGGAGAGGAACACTTAAAAACCTTGCCTAAAGGATTCCCAAAAGATTTTCCTTATCCGGAATATATAAAATGTAAAGATTACACTGTTGCTTATTCCATTCCTGATTCTTTTTTTGATGATCCTTGTTTTATAGAAGAAATTATAAACGTATTCAGGCAACTGAAGCGTTTTGCCGATTTTACAAATTATACAATCGATGATTTTGAATAACAAACATTTTCATATAAATTAAAACCACAAAATTGTTACTACTATGGTAATAGATAAATTAGAAAATCTTGAGAAATATGTTTCTCTGAATCCACTATTTGCACAGGCTGTGGAATTTTTGAAAACTACAGACTTAAACGCACACGAAATAGGTAAGGTCGTCTTAAAAGAGGGTGAGCTTATCGTAAACTTTGCTCAAGCACGACCCAAAACTAAGGAAGAAGCAAAACTTGAAACTCATAATAACTTCATAGATATTCAGATTCCTTTGTCGGGAATTGAAACAATGGGATATACTCCGCGCACAGACCTTCCGAAAGAAGAATACAATGCAGAAAAAGACATCACTTTCTACAAAGGATTTGCAAAAGATTATCTGACTATTACTCCGGGTATGTTTGCTATATTCTTTCCACAAGACGGACACGCTCCTGGCGTAACTCCAGACGGTGTGAAAAAAGTCATAGTAAAAGTTCGGGCATATTAATATAAACTCTAATACTATGGATGAAGTATTGAATATCATTAAAAATGATCCTTGGCTTGAGCCTTATAAAGAGGCTATTACAGGCAGACATCAGCATGCAATTAATAAGGAAAAAGAATTAATCGGCAAGAAAACATTGTCCGACTTTGCTACCGGACATCTTTATTTTGGCATGCATCGCACAGAAAAAGGTTGGACTTTCCGTGAATGGGCTCCTAATGCTACTGAAATTTATCTGATAGGTGATTTCAATGGATGGCAGGAACAAGCCAAGTATAAATTGAAAAAAGTCAAGAATACAGGTAACTGGGAAATCAATCTTCGGGAAAATGCGATAAAGCATGGAGATTTATATAAGCTGAAAGTTTATTGGGAAGGAGGTTGCGGAGAACGTATTCCTGCATGGGCAACACGTGTCGTTCAAGACGACCAGACTAAAATTTTCAGTGCACAGGTCTGGAATCCTGATAAACCTTACAAATTCAAGAAAAAAGTTTTCGTACCGAATGTGTCACCTTTAATGATTTATGAGTGTCATATTGGTATGGCGCAGGATGCCGAAAAAGTGGGGACTTACAACGAATTCCGTGAAAACATCCTTCCACGCATAGCCAAGGACGGCTATAACTGCATTCAGATTATGGCTATTCAGGAGCATCCCTATTATGGAAGTTTCGGTTATCATGTATCAAGCTTCTTTGCTCCATCGTCCAGATTTGGTACGCCCGAAGAGCTGAAACAGCTTATTGATACAGCTCATCAGATGGGAATTGCCGTAATTATGGACATCGTTCATTCGCATGCGGTAAAGAACGAAATGGAAGGTTTAGGTAACCTGGCTGGTGATCCTTGCCAATATTTCTATCAGGGAGATCGCCGTGAACATCCGGCATGGGATTCATTGTGTTTCGATTACGGTAAGAACGAAGTTATTCATTTCTTACTCTCTAACTGTAAATACTGGTTGGAAGAATTCCACTTCGATGGTTTCCGTTTCGATGGTGTAACATCTATGCTTTATTACAGCCACGGACTGGGAGAAGCATTCTGTAACTATGGCGATTACTTTAATGGTCATCAAGATGACAATGCCATTTGCTATCTGACACTTGCCAACAAGCTGATACACCAGGTTAATCCTCGTGCCATCACAATTGCCGAAGAAGTTTCAGGTATGCCGGGACTTGCCGCACCTTTCAACGACGGAGGTTACGGTTTCGACTATCGTATGGCGATGAACATTCCTGATTATTGGATAAAAATTATCAAGGAACGTCGTGATGAAGACTGGAAGCCTTCTAGCCTGTTCTGGGAAGTAACCAATCGCCGTAAAGACGAAAAAACAATCTCTTACTGCGAAAGTCACGACCAAGCTCTGGTAGGCGACAAGACTATCATTTTCCGTCTGATTGATGCGGATATGTACTGGCACTTCAAGAAAGGTGATGAAAATGGAGTCGTACAGCGCGGTATAGCATTGCACAAAATGATTCGTCTGCTCACAGCTTCTACTATCAACGGCGGTTATCTGAACTTTATGGGAAATGAATTCGGTCATCCGGAATGGATCGACTTTCCGCGTGAAGGTAACGGATGGTCGTATAAATACGCTCGTCGCCAATGGAATCTGGTAGACAATAAAGAATTGTGTTATCACTACCTGGGTGACTTTGACGAAGCAATGGTTCATCTTATTGAAGGAGTCAAGAATATACAGAAGAGCGATGTCGTAGAAATATGGCACAATGACGGAGATCAGATTCTGGCATATCGCCGTAAAGACTTAGTATTTGTATTCAACTTTAATCCGACCCGTTCGTTCACAGACTACGGTTTCCTTGTTCCACGAGGTGAGTACCATGTAGTATTGAACACAGACAGTAAAGAGTTCGGCGGATTTGGGTTTGCAGACGATTCAGTAGCCCACTTTACGTGTGCCGATCCATTATATGCTAAAGAAAAGAAAGAATGGCTTAAGCTGTATATACCTGCCCGTTCGGCAGTAGTGTTGAAACGCCAGAAGTAACGTTTATGAATGAATATATCCATAAGAACTATAAGAAAGCCGCACGCATACAAACCGTCGTGTGCGGCTTTCTTTTTTCTATTTTCAGTTTTATCTATCTTTATGTATTTCAGTGTGATGTATTAGAAGCCTTACACTTCTCACTGGCACACGGCAAAACTCATTTTGCCCCTTTACCTAGTGCCATAATCATTACCCTGATTTTACTATTATTACGCTGGGGAGTCAATAGCCTGTTAGGCTTGAAAGGAGAGGTCCGTGCTTTGTCGTATTTCCCTTCTTGCCTTATATTGGGAGTTCTTACTGATGTAGGAAGAACTGTTTACATGTCCGACTACCATACTTCATGGGGATGGCTGCTGCCTCTGATATTACTGATATATTTTTTAGTTACTTTCTGGTTACGAAGGGTTTTCCGTGTACAATTGAATGTAGAAAGTAGTCCGATGACGCTGATGAACAGTAATCTGATTATACTGTTGGTGTTTATTATCATGACTATACTAATAGGCAACAGCAACCGCACTTTTCATCGTGAACTGGAAGCCGAACATTATCTTCGTAATCATCAATACAATGAAGTGCTGAAAATAGGCCAACATTCTACAGAAGCAAGCCGGACACTTACCGTATTGCGTAGCATTGCAATGTCGCATGCCGGAACTTTGGGAGAAAAGCTCTTTGAGTATCCGCAATATTATAAAACCGACGGATTGTTCTTTGCAAACGATTCGTCTTCTGTTCTCCGCTATACAAACGACTCTATTTACTATTTGCTGGGAGTGCGTCCGTATAACGGTGAAGACCGCATGGAGTTCCTGCATAACATTTGCTACAAAGGCACAGGGAAATCGACTTCACTCGATTATTTTCTATCGGCTTTACTTCTTGAAAAACGACTTGACACTTTTGCAACTGCCATTACCGATTTCTGTGAATCTGATGAAGAATTTGCCCGATACTATAAAGAAGCTATACTTATATATAAGGACAGTCACCCCGATTATCAGATTCAGATTACAGACAGTGCAATGATCCAGCGTTACACTGACTACAAAATCCGCCGTAAGGAATCTGGTCCACTCGTCCAGGGAAGCAACCTGATGCGTAGAAAATTTGGTGATACATACTGGTGGTATTTCGATTATCAGAACTAAAAACGCCCTGATTATTTAAATGAATAATAGTTTTTGTAGGCTATCAATGTCTTTTTTACTAATTTTGCATCTCTGAAAAGCGATATAAAAGATAATAACAACATAAATTATGGCAAAAGAATTAAAAGACCTCACCAAAAGAAGTGAGAACTATTCACAATGGTACAATGATTTGGTAGTAAAAGCCGATTTGGCAGAGCAGTCACCAGTACGTGGATGTATGGTCATCAAACCTTACGGATACGCCATCTGGGAAAAAATGCAACGCATATTGGACGATATGTTCAAAGCAACCGGACACGTAAATGCATACTTCCCGTTGCTTATCCCGAAATCATACCTGAGCCGTGAAGCAGAACATGTAGAAGGTTTTGCCAAAGAGTGTGCCGTAGTAACTCACTACCGTTTGAAAAACGCAGAAGATGGTTCTGGAGTTATTGTCGACCCTGCAGCTAAACTGGAAGAAGAACTGATTATCCGTCCGACTTCAGAAACAATCATCTGGAGTACATATAAAAACTGGATTAACTCATACCGTGACCTGCCTATCTTATGCAACCAGTGGGCAAACGTAATGCGCTGGGAAATGCGTACACGTCTGTTCCTGCGTACTGCCGAATTCTTGTGGCAGGAAGGTCACACAGCACATGCTACTCGTGAAGAAGCTGAAGCTGAAGCACAGAAAATGTTGCATGTATATGGTGATTTCGCAGAAAAATACATGGCAGTACCTGTTATCAAAGGTGTTAAATCGGCTAATGAACGTTTTGCCGGAGCACTTGATACTTACACTATCGAAGGTTTGATGCAAGACGGAAAAGCACTTCAGTGTGGTACTTCTCACTTCCTCGGACAGAACTTTGCTAAAGCATTCAACGTACAGTTTGTCGACAAAAACAACAAGCTGGATTATGTATGGGCTACTTCATGGGGAGTTTCTACTCGTCTGATGGGTGCACTGATTATGACTCACTCTGACGATAACGGTCTGGTTCTTCCTCCACATTTGGCTCCGATACAGGTAGTCATCGTTCCTATCTACAAGAACGACGAACAACTAAAACAAATCGATGCGAAAGTAGAAGGTATCGTAACCAAGTTGCGTGAAATGGGAATCTCTGTTAAGTACGATAATGCTGACAACAAACGTCCGGGATTCAAGTTTGCTGATTACGAACTGAAAGGTGTTCCTGTACGTCTTGTCATGGGAGGACGTGATCTGGAAAACAATACAATGGAAATCATGCGCCGCGATACACTGGAAAAAGAAACTCGTTCTTGCGATGGTATCGAAGAATATGTAAAGAACCTGCTCGAAGAAATACAGGAAAATATTTACCAGAAAGCATTGAAGTACCGCAACGAACACATCGTAAAAGTAAACACTTACGATGAGTTTAAGGAACAAATTGAAAAGGGTGGGTTCATTCTGGCTCACTGGGATGGTACAACTGAAACAGAAGAACGTATCAAGGAAGAAACCAAAGCTACTATCCGCTGTCTTCCGTTCGAAGCAGACGAAGAAAGTCTTACTCCGGGCGTAGATATGGTAACAGGCAAACCGTCGGCTCGCCGCGTATTGTTTGCACGTGCATATTAATTTCAGGTAATTCAACCTTATTATAATTCGGAGCAACAAGTATCTGGGCTGACGGAAGAAAGCCGATATTTGTTGCTTTTTTTTATCATAATCAACTGTCAAGAAGCTTATGGAAACAAATGAAACAACGGAACTTGTCATGCTGGGAACGGGAAATGCTGCGGTTACCCAGTGCTATAATACCTGCTTTGCCTTGCGTCATCCGAATAAAACCCTGCTGGTCGATGCCGGAGGAGGAAACGGAATACTTATCCAACTAGAGAAAGCAGGCATACCACTGACCGATATTCATGCCATGTTCATTACCCATGCACATACCGATCATATATTAGGAGCCGTATGGGTGGTACGTGTCGTCGCTCAGCTTATGCAGGCTGGAAAATATGAAGGTACGTTCCACGTATATGGACACGACAAAGCCATACAAGTACTCGACTGGATTTGCCGCATGACACTTCCTGCCAAAATTGTAGCCCGGCTGGGAAATGGCATCGAACTACATATCGTCGACAACGGAATGTGTTTCGAAGCCGGAGGCTTTACCCTGCAATGTTTCGACATAGCCTCAACCAAAGAAAAACAATATGGTTTCAGTACAATACTTCCCGATGGGAAAAAACTGGTATGTCTTGGTGATGAACCTTATAATGAATTGAATCACGACTACGTAATGGGAGCCGACTGGTTGTTATGTGAGGCTTTCTGTCTGTACGACGACCGTGAACGCTTCAAGCCTTACGAAAAGCATCATAGTACAGCTCTCGATGCCGGACGACTCGCTTCGAAACTGAATGTAAAGAATCTGCTGCTCTATCACACGGAGGACAAGACACTCGCTACCCGAAAAGAGCGATATACTGCTGAAGCACAACAGGAGTTTACTGGCTGCGTCTATGTTCCCGATGATTTGGAAAAGATTATTCTGTGAAATAAGAGCATTTTCCTAGTAAGCTTACCTGTGAACAGCTCTTATCTGTTTACTCCTTTCAGACGAAATATATGAGGAGAAACACCAGCCTTCGACTTAAAAAATTTGCCGAAGGCTGACTGATCAGAAAAATTCAGTTCCTCTGCAATCTGTTGGGCTGTATAGTCAGTACGGGTAAGCAAGCGGCAGGCTTCTGCATAAAGCATACCCCCCAGAAAATAAGCAGCAGTTTTCCCTGTCTGCCGCCGAATAATGCGAGACAGATAAGTGGTTGTAACAGACAGCCTGCTGGCATAAAAATCTATATAGTGCTCCCGCTTATAATGAGCAACTACCAACGCCATAAAGTCGTGAAACAGTCTTTCGGTACGTCCCAGTGACACCGGAAGGGAAGACACACGTTCCTCTATCACCTCAAGCACCAGTAACATACAAGTATACACCAGGCTCTGAATAATTTCTTTTTGATAAGTATTGCGGGTAATGATAGCCAGACGGATCTGTTCCATACACTTCAAGATAGCAGTCTGCATTTCTTGTTTTAGTTGAACCACAGGTGTATCGGTGCGGCAAAAGTAATAAGAATATGTCTGAAAGGCAGGATTGGACGACAGCATATGCTCGAATAAACTCCTTTCGCACATCAAGTTCATGCATCTGAAATCGTCCGTACAACCTGTAAGTGAAACCAGCATGCTAGGCGAAAACAACAACATATCACCTTTCTGTACATTATATTCTTTATAATTGAGTATATAGTGTGCCATACCTTCCTCCACAACTATAAACGAAAACATGTCTGCAAGAACAGGGGGTATCTTACTGATATTTTTCATATCGCTTTTGGTGCAGAAACAAGCTATACTTTCCTCCCATACTTCATTAATTTGATGATACGTTATCAACTCCGGCAGACGGATGATTCTTTCTTCCATAACCAGTAAATAATGTTTTTTCCTATTACAAATTTATATTCTGTTTCGTAATTAACCAGTTATGTTTCCAGATTTAACATACAATTACGGCAAAAAGTGCAGAACTTTGCCAGAAAGAAAATCAAACAAAACAGATATGATAATGAGTAGAAAAAACATGATCGGGGCAGTATTGCTTGCTATACTTGCCCCACAACTATTACCTGCACAGCAACAGCAAATGACTTTGCACAATGTTTCAGGAGAAGCCTTCGACGTTCCATTGCGTAAGGCACTTCCCGTCGATGCACCTCGTGTCCGATATCCTGGATTTAAACAAGAAACTCTTATCCTGAAAGCAGGAACCGTACGTCGTGAGGGAGCTATGCCTTTGCCCTGTGACATACTGCTGGAACGGGATGTTCCTATTAAATTACGCGATGGAGTAACTATCTACACCGATGTTTTCCGTCCGGTAAACGAAGAGAATTGTCCGGCTATTCTTGCCTGGAGTCCATATGGGAAAGAAATCGGAGGACAAATGCTCGATGATGTCCCGATGCGTTCGGGTGTGGCAATCAGTGCCACCTCAGGGCTCGAAAAATTTGAAGGTCCTGATCCTGCTTATTGGGTAGCACACGGATATGCCGTGGTTAATCCCGACAAACGTGGTGCATATATGTCTGAAGGCAACCTGCTTTACTGGGGACATGAAGATGCGCTTGACGGCTGCGATGTGATAGAATGGATTGCATCCCAGAAATGGTGCAATGGCAAAGTTGGCATGTCCGGCAATTCCTGGCTGACAGTGTCACAATGGTTCATTGCCGCTGAACAACCGAAGCACTTGGCTGCCATCGCTCCTTGGGAAGGTTTTTGTGATCATTTTCGCGAGTCAAGTCACAGGGGAGGAATACCCATGCCGGAATTTCCGGAAATGATAGCCGAAACATTCTCTTCTGCCCACGGAATGCTCGAGGATCAGCCACGCATGATTGTAGAACAGCCATTCATGTGCAGCTATTGGGAAGACAAGGCGGTCCGTCTGGAAAACATCACTGTCCCGGCCTATGTAGTAGCAAGTTATACTAACTCTGTACATACACATGGAACCTTTGCGGGATATCGCCGTATCTCATCGGATAAGAAATGGCTACGAGTGCACGATACCAATGAGTGGTACGATTATTATTCGCCGGAAAACGTGGAAGACTTGCGTCGTTTCTTTGATCATTACTTAAAAAACATAGACAACGGATGGGAGCAAACACCTAAAGTACGCTTGTCTGTACTTAATCCTGGAGGTAAAAATATTGTAAACCGTGTGGAAAATGAATTTCCGTTGGCGCGTACCAAGTATACCAAGCTATATCTTTCGGCAGCTGACTCTTCACTTTCAACTAGTCTGCCGCAAAAAGAGACAATCAGTTCCTACCAGTCGGAAAGCAGACAGCCGAAAGTTACTTATCGGTTCCGTATGACAAAGCCTACCGAAATAACCGGTTATATGAAACTGCACTTGTGGGTATCTGCCCCAGACCATGACGATATGGATCTTGCCATCAAAGTAGAGAAACTTTCAAAAGACGGAAAGCCTTTCTTTGATCCGACAGGAGCAACTATCGCCGCTACAGGATATATGCGGGCATCCATGCGCCAGCTCGACACACTGCGTACCACAGAAGCGGAACCATATTACACATACACTACGGAACAAAAACTGAAACCCGGCGAAATCGTTCCGCTGGAAATTGAAATATGGCCAATGGGGCTGATGTTCGACAAGGATGAAATACTCCAGCTTACCGTAGAAGCCTATCGCCCTGCCGCGGCGGCCATTCCTTTCGGATCTGCAAGAATCAGCATTCCCAAGGAGGGGTATACTTACCAACCGGGAAACAATGTCGATCTGGTTACACTGGGAGGCAATGAAAATCAGTGTGCCGATCCGAAAGAAGTGGTAACTTCCCCCGCTACTCATAACGCAGGAAAGCACTGTATATATACAGGAGGACGCTACGACAGCTACCTGTATCTGCCTGTTATTCCAGAGAAATAATACGCACAAATACTTACCTGTTATATTCTTGCCGGAAAGATTACGATTTTTCCGGCAATTTTATGAAAAAACATCAGCTTATTTTTTTATTTTTTGTACAAACTGTTTGCTTTATTTGTACGAACGATCCGGATTTTTTGTACAAAACAGAATAAAGTTTGTACAAAAAATCAGAACTTGTCTTGATTTTTCCCAACGAAGATTTCCTTCTTTTCGTCATATCCTTACCAGACGGTCAACAAGCCTTGCTGCAACCTAAAAACAATAAAAAGTATGTCTCAATCATAAATATATCGCAGAAAATTTGTATCTTTGCATGAAAATTTTCGCGAAACATGAAAATTAAGGAAGTAGTAGATGCCCTTGAGATGTTCGCGCCTCTGCCTTTGCAAGACGGATTCGACAATGCCGGATTGCAAATCGGATTGACAGACGCGGAAGCTGCAGGGGCTTTGTTGTGTCTGGACGTAACCGAAGCAGTGGTAGACGAAGCCATTTCGCTGGGTTACAACCTGATTGTATCACACCATCCTCTTATTTTTAAGGGGTATAAGTCGATAACCGGGAAAGATTATGTAGAACGTTGCATCATGAAGGCAATCAAACATGATATTGTAATCTTCTCGATGCATACCAATCTGGATAATGCTCCCCAGGGAGTCAATTACAAAATTGCCGAAAAGATAGGTTTACAGAACGTACAGATACTGGAACCCAAGGAAAATGCACTGCTGAAGCTGGTAACATTTGTTCCTGTCAAACAGGCAGAACAAGTCCGTCAGGCACTATTCAATGCCGGATGCGGATGTATAGGTAACTATGATTCATGCAGCTATAATCTGGAAGGAAAGGGGACTTTCCGTGCCGGAGAGGGTACACATCCGTTCTGCGGCAAACAAGGAGAACTGCACGAAGAGCCCGAGGTACGTATTGAAACCATTTTACCAGCCTTCAAAAAATCGGCAGTCGTACGAGCACTGATTGCTGCTCATCCATACGAAGAACCGGCATACGATTTATATCCTCTGCAAAACAACTGGAGCCAGGCTGGTGCAGGAGTAGTGGGTGAACTTCTGACTCCGGAAGCTGAAGACGATTTTCTGCATCGCATCAAACATACGTTCGAAGTAGGTTGCGTAAAACATTCGCGCACCAACGGACGGATGATTCGGAAAGTTGCTCTTTGTGGAGGTGCAGGTGCATTTTTATTGCCCCGTGCAGTGGCAAGCGGCGCCGATGTATTCATTACCGGAGAAGTGAAATACCACGATTATTTCAGTTATGAAAACAGTATTCTGGTAGCTGAAATAGGGCATTATGAAAGTGAACAATATACAAAAGAAATATTTTATTCAATCATAAGGGAAATGTTTCCGTCACTCAGCGTCAGCATGACGAGTGTCAATACAAATCCCATCAAATATTTGTAATAACTATGGCTAAAGAAGCAAAAAAAGATCCCAGCGAACTGAGCGTTGAAGAAAAACTGAAAGCACTGTATCAGTTGCAAACAATGTTGTCTGAAATCGACAAAATTAAGACATTGAGAGGAGAGTTGCCTCTTGAAGTACAAGACCTGGAAGACGAAGTTACAGGTTTGAGCACACGTATCGAGAAAATCAAGACTGAAATAGACGAATTGAAGTCGAATATTGCCAGCAAGAAAATCGAAATTGAAACAGCAAAGGCTTCAGTAGAAAAATATAAGGCTCAGCAGGACAATGTACGCAACAACCGCGAATATGACGTGCTGACTAAGGAAATCGAATTCCAGAGCCTGGAAATCGAACTGTGCGAAAAGCGTATCAAAGAATATACTGCTTCAATCAAGGCAAAAGAAGAAGAAATAGAAAAGAGCAATACAGCTTTGGAAGAAAGAAAGAAAGACCTGGAAGTTAAGAAAAACGAGCTGGAGGAAATTATTTCTGAAACCAAGCAGGAAGAAGAAAAGCTGAGAGAAAAAGCTAAGAATCTGGAAACAACTATCGAACCTCGTTTGCTTCAGGCTTTCAAACGTATCCGTAAGAACTCTCGTAACGGATTGGGTATTACTTACGTTCAGCGTGATGCATGCGGTGGTTGCTTCAACAAAATCCCGCCTCAGAAACAGTTGGATATCCGTATGCGTAAGAAAATCATCGTGTGCGAATATTGCGGACGTATCATGATAGACCCAGAACTGGCTGGTGTTGTTGCTGAAAAGCACTTAGAAACAAAGATTAAATAATATTCCGGTTCTACGGATATAAAGATAGACTGCTCCGGTATATTCTGACTTACATCGCCGGATATACCGGAGCTTTTTATTTACTAAGCGAAGAAATAATATAATAATTTCCTGTATTTATGATAAATCATCTGTATAATTCAAATCAAACAACTGCATAGTTAATACATTATATATCAATATATAGACATGTATATTAAATCAAATATAAAGATAATAATATTATACAGATAAAATTAAGACAAAGCCTTATTCACAAGGCTCATTTATTTCTCGACTTCAAAGCGAGAAATGGAGCTGCTCCAGTTGCTACAACCACCAGCAACCATAAATTTCCACTTGAGGGATTGTAGGCCTTCAACAGTTCACAGACAGAGCTTCCCGTAGCAAGTCCCATACCGAATTCAAACAAGACTGTCAGCAATATCCATACAAAAGATATAACCAGACAATCCGTACGGGAGAGCTTCTTAACGCGAGATAATAATATTTTGGCAACGAGTAATATCAATATGCTTAATATAATTCCACTGACAGCCAGAGCACACTTATCGGGTAGAAATTTCACCAGCACATAATCGCGAAAACCTCCGTTCAGTATAGCAACCGGAATGAAGCTGATCCATATCGGAAGAGAAACAAATAAACTACAAAGATGCATAGTCCGGAATCTCTGGAAGGAACACATATGAGTTAGTTGCATAATCGATACGACAGCAATAATGATTGATACCATTGGTCACAATCAGATATTCTACCCGAAGCACCATGTTGTAACGCGTTATCTGATCGAACACAGCTTGGGTAATCACTACATCCGGAGCCTTATATTCTACTATCATTTTGGCCGTCAGATCACGGTTATACAATACCGTATCACAGCGCTTCTTCGTACCGTTTAAGTTAATCTGTATCTCATTTGCCAGTAATCCTGAAGGATATCCCTTATGCATTAATAAGTAATTGGTAAAGTGCTGTCGCACCCATTCCTCAGGAGTCAGAGCAACGTATTTCTTGCGCAATACGTCGAAAATGTATTTTTTCCCCTCTTTATTAGAGATTTTAAACGAGTAAGGTGGTAAATTTAATGCCAACATTTCGTAAATTTGCAATAATAGACAAAATCGTTTTTCATACAAAAATACGAAAATATCATGAAAACTAAGGCAGAAATCGTGGCAAACTGGTTACCACGATACACAAAAAGAAAACTAGAAGACTTCGGAGAATACATCTTGCTGACCAACTTCAACAAGTATGTAGAGATATTTGCAGACCGCTTTAACGTCCCTATTTTAGGTCATGATGCTAATATGATTTCTGCACACGCAGAAGGAATTACTATTATCAACTTCGGAATGGGAAGCCCGAATGCAGCCATCATCATGGACCTGTTAAGTGCTATCCATCCCAAAGCTTGCCTTTTCCTGGGTAAATGTGGAGGTATAGATAAGAAAAACCAGATAGGCGATTTGATCCTGCCTATTGCTGCCATACGAGGCGAAGGTACTTCGAACGATTATTACCCGCCAGAAGTCCCTGCCTTGCCTGCGTTTATGCTACAGCGTGCTGTTTCATCTGCTATCCGCGACCATTCACGCGACTATTGGACCGGCACAGTCTACACAACTAACCGCCGCATATGGGAACACGATGACGACTTTAAAAAGTATCTTTTGAAGACACGTGCCATGGCAGTAGATATGGAAACCGCAACCCTTTTCACAACAGGATTTGCAAATCATATCCCGACAGGCGCATTACTGTTAGTATCCGACCAGCCAATGATACCGGAAGGAGTAAAAACTGAAAAGAGTGACTCGCTCGTCACACAGCAGTTTGTCAATGAACATGTAGAGATCGGAATCGATGCGCTACGTATGATTATCGATGAAAAGAAGACAGTGAAGCATCTGAAATTTGACTGGTAATTTTACTATCCATGGCAAAAGAAACAACATACGAAGAGATAGTCAGGAACATAAAAAACAAGGTCTATTCTCCCATTTATTTTCTTATGGGAGAAGAAGACTATTATATCGATCGCATAGCTGATTACATCATGGACAGTGTGCTGAATGAAACCGAAAAGGAGTTCAACCAGACTGTTCTATATGGTGCAGATACAGATATTGCCACCATTATCAACGGTGCTAAACGTTATCCGATGATGTCAAAATATCAGGTCCTGGTTGTAAAAGAAGCCCAAAATTTAAAGAATCTGGATGAGCTGGTTTACTACCTGCAAAAGCCTATGCCATCTACTATTTTGGTTATCTGCTACAAACATGGATCATTAGACCGAAGAAAAAAACTTACAGCAGAAATCGAAAAGACCGGAGTTCTGTTCGAATCAAAAAAGCTGAAAGATGCACAGCTTCCGGGATTCATCGCTTCATATTTAAAACGTAAACAAGTAGAAATAGAACCTAAAGCGGCCGAGATGATGGCCGAATTTGTTGGTACCGATTTAAACCGAATGGCAGGCGAATTGGAAAAATTAATTATCACCTTACCCAGCGGTCAGAAGCGTATCACTCCGGAACAAATAGAGCGAAATATCGGAATAAGCAAAGACTATAATAACTTCGAATTACGCAATGCACTTATCGCCAAAGATATTTTAAAAGCAAATCAGATAGTAAATTATTTTGAAGAAAATCCTAAAAACAATCCACTTCAGGTGACTCTGGCAGTTCTCTTTAATTTCTATGCAAATCTGATGCTGGCATACTATGCTCCCGAAAAAACAGAACAGGGAATCGCCGCACAATTAGGGCTGCGTTCTCCCTGGCAAGCCAAAGACTATATGCTTGCTATGAGAAGATACACGGGAGTAAAAGTAATGCAGATCATCGGAGCTATCCGTATGTGTGATGCTAAGTCGAAAGGAATAGGTAACGCGTCAATATCGGATGGTGAATTATTAAAGGAACTTATCTTCATGATTCTTCATTGACATCTAATTTCTGACCAAGGAAAAAACGAAAGGAAAGACTCTGTTCTGTACGTTTTATCATTAAATGTACAGGACAGAGTCTTTTTTTATACCCACACGAGATTTTAAAATTCAGGAACGAACGAATCATTGGCCGCAATTTTTAAAATCTGAGAGCATAAGGATTTTGGATAAAACGGGAAGAAACCTAATCAATATGTATAACACGTAAAAGGGTAATACAGCAATAACACGGAATCAAGAAATAAACTTCTCCCAATATACAAATCAATCTCTAAATTTTTCCTTTACGAATGTATAGGTGTAAACTTGGTCATTAAAGGAAGCTAGTATATAATAAATAATCTCTATTTACAATTGTTTGAGTATTTTTGTAAACAAATGTAATAAATACATTTGTAAACCGCCACACAAAAGTACATAAGTATAGATATATTAGAGATAAATGCCTGAATAGGAGAGGGGAGAGCCATTTGTTTTGTATACAATTCTATATGTAAACGAGTGATTATTCATTAAATAATTATACCATGAAACATAGTAAAAACCAGTATTTTACTATTTACTTTCCAAGAAAAGCTTTAACAAATTTACATTTGTTTTAATAAAAGAGCAGTATTCTGGTAAAACAAATGTATTTTACTATAATAATCATTTATTTATCAGAAAAATACACCATTATATTAAAGTAATTACTTTACATTATATCAAGCAATTTACATTCGTAAATACTAAAAAGTACATCCAGTATTTACATTTATAAATTACCTTTGTTTCCAACTTTTATATATGTAAATTTGCAAAAGAAAACATAAAACATTACCTTTGTAAACAGATAAATAATCTATTCCATTTGTTAATGAAGGACCGTATTATACAAATCATGCAGAAAGAAGGCTTGAGTAATGCCGAGTTTGCCGAAAAGATTGGGATTTCCACATCTTCACTATCGCATATATTCAATGGCAGAAATAAACCAAGCCTTGATGTTGTTATGCGTATCCATAAAGCTTGTCCATATGTTAACATTGAATGGTTACTATACGGAGAAGGTGAAATGGAAGGTGAAAATACGCCAGACACTGCAACACCTCAGTACACACAAGGCTTTGAGAATCCCGAAAAATCGACCGAGAGCCCGATTCTTTTTGATTTTCGCAAGGAAAATGTATCAGAAACGCCTGCTTATACACCTAAAGAATCTGTACGTGAGGAAATTAGATACATAGAAAAGCCTCACCCAAAAATCACTGAAATAAGAATTTTCTTCGATAATGGTACGTATCAGGTATTCAAACCTGAAAAAAACTAATAAAATCTTTATATCCGAATAAAAGTACAGCTTATTATCGGATAATTTATTTAAATAGAATCAGGGACTTTCCCATAACCAAAAGAAAGATACTAGGGTAAATTCGTTATCTTTGCAAAACAAAACGAATTTACCCTAGTTTTTATGAAAAAATACATATTAGATTTGACAGTAACAGAGAACATACGTTTACATGCAAACTATGTTCTGATTAAGCTGACTCAGTCCGCTCCGCTACCGGATATGCTTCCGGGGCAGTTCGCCGAAATTCGTATTGACGGTTCAAATACAACCTTCCTTCGGCGTCCCATTTCTATTAATTATGTAGACAGAAAGACCAACGAGGTATGGTTTCTTGTACAACTCGTAGGTGATGGCACTCGTAAACTGGCTACTGTAAAAGAAGGTGATATAGTAAATGTAGTATTGCCATTAGGAAACGGGTTCTCTATGCCGGAAAATCCTGACAGAAAAGTTCTTTTAGTAGGTGGTGGCGTGGGTACTGCTCCGATGCTTTATCTGGGTGAAGCATTGCTGAAGATGGGCTGCAAACCGACTTTCCTATTGGGTGCACGTTCTAAGAACGATCTGCTGCAACTGGAACAGTTCGAGCAGTTCGGCGATGTATATACCACTACTGAAGACGGAAGTATGGGAGAAAAAGGTTATGTGACAATGCACAGTGTTCTGAAAGACAATAAGTTTGATATGATTTACACTTGTGGTCCCAAACCAATGATGGTAGCTGTAGCCAAATATGCCAAAGCTAACAATATTGAATGTGAAGTATCTTTGGAAAATACCATGGCATGCGGCGTCGGAGCCTGTCTGTGCTGCGTAGAAAAGACCGATGAAGGTCATGTATGTGTTTGTAAAGAAGGTCCTGTATTTAATATAAAGAAACTATTATGGCAGATTTAAGTGTAAACATCGGTAAATTAGAAATGTCGAATCCGGTGATGACAGCATCGGGTACATTTGGATATGGACTAGAATTTCAGGACTTTGTAGACCTGGAAAAGATTGGCGGTATCATTGTAAAAGGTACAACACTACATCATCGAGAAGGTAATCCGTATCCGCGTATGGCAGAAACTCCTATGGGTATGCTGAACGCCGTAGGATTGCAAAACAAAGGTGTACATTACTTTGTAGACCACATCTATCCGCAGATTAAGGATATCCACACAAATATGATTGTAAACGTTTCAGGTTCACAAGTGGAAGACTACGCTGAAACAGCAAGCATAATTAATGAACTGGACAATATCCCGGCCATCGAGCTGAATATTTCCTGCCCGAACGTAAAACAAGGTGGTATGGCATTCGGCGTTACAGCGCATGGCGCAGCCGAAGTAGTCAGTGCAGTGCGTAAGGTATATCACAAAACACTGATCGTAAAACTCTCTCCAAACGTAACCGACATTACAGAAATAGCACGAGCTGCAGAAGGAGCCGGAGCCGACAGTGTATCACTCATCAATACTTTACTGGGAATGGCTATCGATGCTGAAAAGCGTAAACCTATCTTATCAACAGTAACAGGTGGTATGAGCGGTGCTGCCGTAAAACCAATTGCCTTGAGAATGGTTTGGCAGGTAGCTAAAGCTGTAAAGATTCCAGTAGTGGGACTAGGTGGTATCATGAACTGGAAAGATGCTGTTGAGTTCTTGCTGGCAGGTGCTACTGCTATTCAGATAGGAACTGCAAACTTTATCGACCCTGCTATTACAGTTAAAGTGGCCGATGGCATCAACGACTATCTGGAACGTCATGGATACTCATCTGTACGCGAAATTATCGGAGCTTTAGAAGTTTAAAATATTTTTACATCAGATACTCTACAAAGCTCTTTAACTAACAAGAAGAACTATGTACATTGAAAAGAGAATGTATATAGTTCTTCTTCGTATATATGGGAAAATGAATTATTCTTCTTTTCTTCCTTTCGATATAAAATGTAAAATTATTTCTCTTTCAGCAAATCCGGAAACAGACGTCGTGTACAAGTAGTACTCCTTGAATAAAACGAACAAGCGTATTCTCGTAAGCTGCCTGATAAATGCATACCCTTATTTCATATGTTCTTTTAAGAAATACAACAGAGCCCATACTTTTCTCATACCCACTTATAATAAAAAATATTTAATTAAGTTTATTCCCCGTTCAATGTACAACGCTTCGGAATTCCTTTGAGCACTCTCTATATTTGCCATTCAACATAGAAAATTCAACAACAAGCAGAAAGGTGAATTTGGAATTCTTATGGCTTTTCACTCTGCCTGCCGGTTTCTGTTCTACATAGAACCAACAATACACAGAACTTTTTTCTAATGTCAGATTTGTATTCGACCGGATATTACCAATCGGCTACCATTTCTCAATGCAACAGAATGTTCAGATACAAATAAAAGCAAAGAATCTCGCCCTTATATCGGGATGGAGTTTAAGTCACTTGTCAGATATTGAAAAGTAAAGATATTTATACGTCATACATAACCCTTTAATTCATTTGGCTAATCCGACAAAAAACTTTATATTTGTGAGTATAGAGAAGATAAAAGTAATAACCCTTAAATTACATTACCAATGAAAAAAGCAATATCTTTTCTTTCACTTCTTCTGATGGCAATTATTGCATTTGCTGAGCCTCATTTCGTCAGCCTTTCAAATAAAGGAGGAAAAACCACAGTTATCTTTACACTTACTTCAGACGATAAAGATAGGAATAACGGGCTGGGCGTAGAAAATATCATGCTCGAATGTGACAATGGTAAAACTTATAAAGCCAAACACGTGGATGCCCAATTTGGAGATACAACAACAGTTATCGTAAAATTCAAAAAGCTATCCAAGTTGGAAAATTCTCGTCTGAAATTCTGCATCAACGGCGAAGATAAATATATCGACATCCCAACGGATATGAATTAATATTATATTTATAAATTGACACAGTATGGAAAACTTCAAGGTTAAAAACAGATTGGTTTATGGAGGTTACATAGCCTTATTGTGGCTTCTTGGAGGGTTGGCATTCTATTATATACTGAATATGATTACCCAATCTCCTGAAGACGACTCCAGCCTTCTATGCCATTATTCATCCTACATTGTAATAGGAATAGTTATAAGTTGGATGCACAGCCGTACCTATTATTCTTTAATGAATGGTATCTTACAGATACGAACTCCACATGTCATAGTGAAAACCCTGATTTTACAAAATATCATAAAAGCAGATTGTCATGCATCTGCGAAGTTTCATCTTCTTCGTGGGTGGTATAATGTATCTCTGACTGATCAGAAAGGAAAGAAAGTCTACTTATATACTGAGAATGCAAAAAGACTGATTGAATTATTAAAGGAAAAGAATATTGAAATGTCTGTACTATGATTTTGATGACTATGTACAGAGCGTTGGACTTTCCTTATTGATCTTATCACTCATAGAACAGGAATTACAATGGATGCTTTTACCGTAACTCTGCCCGGCAGCTCTGGTAATAGCGGAGATAGCACTTCACAAGTTTGGCTGTATCAGGATATAACCGAGCAAGTAAAAGCAAGTTTCCCTAATGCAGAAGTGAAAACTGTGGTATTTGCGCAGATTATAGAGCTATTAACTGGATCTTAACACAAAGAACAAATTAGTAGATGAGGAATTAGGATTTCTGAATATAATAAAGGAAGAGTCTGGCTTATTCAACACCCAAAAACTCTTCCTTTATTATTATCTTTTCTTTATTTACTATAAAACAACATTCCAAATATTATGCAATATCACGACATACAACTATTCATGTTATCCTATATAAGAGGATTCTTACTTATCTTCCAGCAAATCTGGTCTCAGACGCTGTGTACGCTCCAGTGACTGCTGAAATTCCCATTCACGAATCTTAGCCTCATGCCCAGACAAAAGGACATCAGGAACTTTCCAACCATTGTATTCAGCCGGACGGGTGTACACTGGAGGAGCCAGTAAATTATCTTGAAACGAATCTGATAAGGCTGACTGTTCGTCGGAAATGACGCCAGGAATAATTCGCACGATAGCATCCGATATTACGGCTGCTGCCAGTTCACCTCCAGTCAGCACGTAATCTCCGATACTGATTTCCTTCGTAATGAAATGTTCGCGAATACGATAGTCTATGCCTTTAAAGTGTCCGCAAAGAATAATCAGATTCTCGCTCATGGAAAGTGTGTTCGCCATTTTCTGGTTAAACTGCTCGCCATCGGGAGTTGTAAAAATAACTTCGTCGTAATGACGCTCAGCTTTTAAAGCCGAGATACAACGGTCTATAGGTTCAATTTTCATAACCATTCCCGCACATCCTCCAAAAGGATAATCATCCACCTTACGGTAGCGGTCGTAAGCATAATCACGCAGGTTATGTATGTGTATCTCTGCAATACCTTTCTTTTGTGCACGGCTCATGATAGAACAATTAAAAAAACCTTCTATCATTTCTGGCAAAACAGTTATAATATCTATTCTCATAAGTCTTTGTTATTTTTTTGCAAAAGTACAAAGTTTCCGCCGTACCCACATAGCCCACTATGACATTTTTACTAATTTTGCAAGAAACATCATTTTATCATATAACATGACTGACATTGAAAGAATAGACCAGCTACGTGAAGAACTGCATGTTCATAACTACAACTATTATGTACTGAATGCACCCGTTATTTCCGACCTGGAATTCGATAAGCTGATGCGTGAACTGCAAGATCTGGAAGCACTACACCCAGAATACTACGATCCTAATTCACCTAGTGTTCGTGTAGGAAGTGATTTGAATAAGAACTTCACGCAAGTAGAACATAAGTATCCAATGCTCTCGTTGGGCAATACATATTCTCAGGCAGAAGTAACCGAATTTTACGAACGTGTAAGTAAATCATTGAACGAAGAATTCGAGCTCTGCTGCGAAATGAAATATGATGGTACGTCCATCTCACTGACGTATGAAGACGGAAAGTTAGTACGTGCCGTAACTCGAGGTGACGGAGTAAGAGGAGATGACGTAACCGATAATGTAAAAACAATCCGTTCTATACCTTTAGTTCTGCATGGAGAAGGATATCCAAAGAATTTTGAAATACGAGGTGAGATTTTGATGCCGTGGAATGTATTCGAAGAGCTGAATCGCGAACGTGAACTTCGCGAAGAGTCTTTGTTTGCAAACCCTCGTAATGCAGCTTCGGGAACGCTGAAATCGCAGAACTCTGCTGTAGTGGCAAACCGTAAGCTTGATGCTTATCTGTATTACCTGTTGGGAGATAATCTTCCTCACGACGGACATTATGAAAACCTTCAGGAAGCAGCCAAGTGGGGATTCAAGATTTCGCATATATCGCGTAAAGCACGTACTTTGCAGGAGGTGTTCGATTTTATCAACTATTGGGATGTAGAACGCAAAAATCTTCCTGTTGCAACCGACGGTATCGTTCTGAAAGTAAATTCTCTTCGTCAGCAACGTAATTTAGGATATACAGCTAAATCTCCCCGTTGGGCAATAGCTTATAAATTTCAGGCTGAGCGTGCGCTTACAAAACTCGAAAAAGTTACTTACCAGGTAGGAAGAACAGGAGCTGTAACACCCGTTGCCAACCTAGATCCGGTACAGCTTTCGGGAACTGTTGTACGTCGTGCTTCATTACATAACGCTGATATCATTGCTTCTCTCGACCTTCATATCGGCGATATGGTGTATGTAGAAAAAGGAGGAGAGATTATACCTAAAATAACAGGAGTGGAAGTTTCTGCCCGTCCAGCTGGAAGTGAAAAAGTAACTTTTATCACACATTGTCCCGAATGCGGAAGTGAATTGGTTCGCTACGAAGATGAAGCCGCCTATTACTGTACGAACGAAACGGCATGTCCGCCACAGATTAAAGGTAAGATTGAACATTTTATCAGTCGTCGTGCCATGAACATAGAAGGTCTAGGTCCTGAAACTGTTGATCTGTTTTATCAAGAAGGATTAATTCACGATATAGCCGACCTTTATACCTTACAGACAGCTGATATCTGCCGTCTGGAACGCATGGGAGAGAAATCTGCCGAAAATATTATTCAAGGAATCGAGCGTTCTAAAGAGGTCCCATATGAACGTGTACTATTTGCTTTAGGTATACGATTCGTAGGTGAAACTGTTGCTAAAAAGGTAGCAAAAGCCTTTCGTTCGATAGAGGCACTTGCTTCGGCCAATCTCGATGATTTAATCCATGTAGATGAAATCGGTGAAAAAATAGCTGGAAGTATCATCCAATATTTTGCTAATGAGAAAAATCGCATATTGGTGGAAAGACTTCGTCAGTCGGGTCTTAAACTGGAAGCTGACGAAGAAGACTTATCGGGATATTCTGACAAACTGAAAGGAATGTCTATCGTAATAAGCGGAGTCTTTGCCCGTCATTCACGCGATGAGTATAAAGCCCTAATCGAAAAACATGGAGGGAAAAATGTAGGCAGTATATCGAAAAAGACATCTTTCATTTTGGCTGGAGACAATATGGGACCAAGTAAACTGGAAAAGGCACAACAGCTTAATATCCCTATTAAGGATGAAAATGAGTTTTTGGCTATGATAGAAGAGGAATAAATTGACATATCCTCATTTAATAAGCAAAAAAGTGATAAAATCGAAGTATAAATAGAAAATATTCGTACTTTTGTATATTTAAAATAGCATTTATATTTTATTTATGATACAAAGAAGGTTGAAAGGAATGGGAGTCGCATTAATTACTCCCTTCAATGAAGACGGAAGTGTGGACTATGATTCCCTGATAAAATTAGTTGAATTTCAGGTACAGAACGGTACTGATTTTTTGTGTGTATTAGGTACTACCGCAGAAACTCCGACTCTGACAAATGAAGAAAAGCAGAAGATAAAACGACTCGTCATAGAACGTGTTAATGGACGTATTCCTATATTATTAGGAATAAGCAGTAATTGCACTCAAACCGTGGTCGACACTTTAAAGAACGATGACTTTACAGGGGTAGATGCCGTCCTAGTAGCTGTACCATATTATAATAAGCCCTCGCAAGAAGGCATTTATCAGCACTATAAAGCTATTGCTGAAGCAACTCAACTACCTATAGTATTATATAATGTTCCCGGGCGTACAGGCGTTAATATGACGGCTGAAACAACACTTCGCTTAGCCCGCGATTTCGACAATATTGTAGCAATAAAGGAAGCTTCCGGTAACATTACCCAAATGGATGATATCATTAAAAATAAACCTGCTAATTTTGATGTTATATCAGGTGATGACGGAATAACATTCCCGCTAATAACATTAGGAGCAGTAGGAGTTATTTCTGTAATAGGAAATGCATTTCCTCGTGAGTTTAGCCGTATGACACGTTTGGCACTAGCCGGTGATTATAATAGTGCTTTATCTATTCATCATCAATTTACAGAATTATTCAAATTATTATTTGTTGATGGAAACCCTGCTGGAGTTAAAGCCATGTTAAGCATGATGGGAATGATAAAGAATCGTTTACGCTTACCATTAGTTCCAACACGCATCACAACTTTTGAAGAGATGAGACGTATTCTAAATGAATTGAAAATAAAATGCTAATCTGATTTTATATTAAAAAATAAGCCTGATATTCTATTATCAGGCTTATTTTTTATCTATCTTTACTAACATTTAATCATAGTTTTTTTATTTTATAATCGGTATTATGTTTAATTATATATATTAGAAATCTTCTATTCCACCCTACAACTTCATTATAGATTATTGAATAAAAAAAGGCCACCCCAATTTCTTGAGGCAGCCCCTATCGTAAAAAGAATAAAACTTCAAATTACATTGTCAATTCCTTTTCCAAAGCATCATATTCAGCCTTATTCAATTTCCAATATATGTTCAACAAATATTGTCCCCATAATTGTCTATTGTCTGGCTTAAGTTCTTTAGCTTTTTCGTAGTTAGGTCTTGCTTTTTCGTAATATTCCTTGATCTTAGCTTCATTTGCAGCGTACTTCGGATCATCCATAGAAATCTTACTGTTTTCTTCTACAATAACTTGTGCTGGGAAGAAATAGCAATCACCAATCTTAGAATATGCTTCAGCTACGAAATCAGAGTTCTTTGCAATGATAGAGTTAAATGTAGCAATAGCTGCATCATAATCTTTCTTTTCGTACTGCAAAACACCCTTTACATACAAGAAGTACGGAGTTTCATTCTTTGCCAAAACCTGATCGATTTCAGTTAATCCATCATCAATTCTACCTTTCTGGATATAATAGTCCATCAAGTTACCAATGAAATATTCCTGAGATGGGAATCTTTCTGTACCTTCCTTGATAGTAGCTAACCATTGAGTTGAATCAGGATTTTCACCTTTACCATAAGCTTCAGCCAAGCACATCAAAGCTCTATAGCCTTCTTCTTTGTGAGATTTACCTACAGTTGCATATTTAACAACTGCATCCTTATCATTCAAAGAATTTGCAGCCAACGCAGCATAACATGCGATTAGCGGAGTCAATGTATCATTCTTTACTGCATCTTCTTCTTCAAACATCGGATTTTCTGCTGCATCAACATACAAGCCAAAGAATTTCAAAGCATTAGCATAATTTCCTGAATTGTAAGCATCAGAACCACCATTAGTCAAGTTAGGACGAACTGTAGCCAATGTCTTTGATAATTTCTTTCTCAATTTAGGCTTCTTCAATTCTCCACTCTTTACTTTTGCCTGTTCTACTTCATCACATTTTGTATAATATTCGAACATTTTAACCAAACTGTTATACAATTTTGATGTATCAGCCTGACCACCCGGCAAATAAAGCTTCATGTTTTCTTCATCGTAGATTGCCTTCTGGAAATCACCAGCCAATTTCCATGTTTCAGGATCATTGGCAGTTGAAGGATCAACCAAAGCTGGTTCAATTATCTGCGCTGCCTTTACAGGATCACTTTTTGCAGATTTAGCTTCCTTTACAACACTTTCCTGTGCTGATACAGCACATGCTGTAAGGAATAAAGCTGTAGTAAACAATACTTTTTTCATAACTGTTTTTGATTTAGTAATACAAATATATTCAATTTATTTTATTCTTGCTTTTCGTCAGCAGAACCTTCTTCATTAAAAGGTATACCATCTACAGAAACAGAGTCTTCATTATCTACATTCTCCTCTTCCGATTCAGATGTTACCTTACAAACAGAACCAATCTGATCATTACGCTTTTCAAGGTCTATCAGACGAACTCCCTGAGTTGCACGTCCCATAATGCGAACACTTGCTACATGCAAACGGATAGTTATTCCCGATTTATTGATAATCATCAAATCGTTTTCATCTGTTACAGACTTGATTGCAACCAGTTTTCCAGTCTTTTCGGTAATGCTTAAAGTCTTAACACCTTTACCACCGCGATTAGTTTTACGATAGTCTTCAATATCAGAACGTTTTCCGTATCCATTCTCAGAAATAACCATAATAGTTTCTTCCTGCGGATTTTTAATACAGATCATGCCAATTACTTCATCTGTACCGTCTTCATCGAGTGTAATACCACGAACTCCGGTTGCTGTACGTCCCATCTCGCGAACTGCACTTTCATGGAAACGAATAGCACGTCCGTTACGATTAGCAATGACAATCTCATTGTTTCCATTAGTCATACGTACTTCAATTACACGGTCATCTTCGCGAATTGTTATAGCATTTACACCATTCTGACGCGGACGAGAATACTGTTCAAGCAGTGTTTTCTTGATTACTCCATTCTTTGTGCAGAACAATACATAATGACTATTGATAAATTCTGTATCATTCAGATTCTTAACACGCAGATATGCAGTAACAACATCATCAGAATCAATATTCAGCAGATTTTGTATAGCCCGACCTTTCGATGTCTTGTTTCCTTCAGGTATTTCATATACTTTCAGCCAGTAGCACTTACCTTTCTGAGTAAAGAACATCATGGTATTATGCATTGTAGCCGGATAAATATGTTCGATAAAGTCTTCGTCACGAGTTTCACTACCCTTCGACCCTACTCCACCACGGTGCTGTGCACGGAATTCAGACAACGGAGTACGTTTGATATATCCCAAATGAGAAATAGTTATCACCATTTCATCATCGGCATAGAAATCTTCCGGATTAAATTCTTCCGAAGCATATACAATTTCAGAACGTCGCTGATCACCATATTTTTCCTTCACTTCGATAAGTTCATCCTTGATAACCTTCTTACAAAGTTCTTCATTAGTCAGAATTTCTTCAAAGTAGGCAATCTGTTTCATCAGTTCTTCATATTCAGCATGCAACTGATCTTGCAGAAGTCCTGTAAGCTGACGAAGGCGCATTTCTACAATAGCACGCGACTGAACTTCTGTCAACTGGAAGCGATCCATCAAATTTGTGATAGCTTCATTCGGAGTCTTGGCAGCACGTATGATGCGAATTACTTCATCGATATTATCAGAAGCAATTATCAGTCCTTCCAATATATGAGCACGTTCCTTAGCCTTGCGCAAATCGAACTGAGTACGACGAATCACTACTTCATGACGATGCTCAACAAACAAGCGAATCAAGTCTTTCAGATTCAGCAACTTCGGACGACCATGTACCAAGGCAATGTTATTTACGCCGAAAGATGTTTGCAAAGCTGTCATTTTGAACAGCTTGTTCAATACAACGCTGGCATTCGCATCACGTTTTACATCAATTACAATGCGCATACCTTCACGGTCGGACTCATCGTTCACATACGAGATACCTTCTATTTTCTTGTCATTTACCAGAGCTGCTATATTCTCTATCAGCTCCTTCTTATTTACATTATAAGGAATCTCGTTAACGATAATCTTATCGTGTGTAGGATGTGATTCGATTTCCGTCTTGGCACGCATCACCACACGTCCACGTCCAGTCTCATAAGCATCACGCACACCGCTTATACCATAAATATATCCACCAGTCGGGAAATCAGGAGCTTTGATATAATGCATGAGTCCATCTACATCAATATCGTTATTGTCAATGTAAGCAACACATGCATCGATTACTTCCGACAGGTTATGAGTCGGCATATTGGTAGCCATACCTACTGCAATACCCGATGCTCCGTTTACGAGAAGATTAGGTATACGTGTAGGCATTACGGTCGGTTCCTGTAATGTATCGTCAAAGTTATTCGTGAAGTCAACAGTCTCTTTATACAAGTCCTGCATCATGTCTTCACCTATTTTCTTCAAACGAGCCTCTGTATAACGCATTGCAGCCGGACTATCCCCGTCTACAGATCCGAAGTTTCCTTGTCCGTCGACCAATGGATAACGCATAGCCCAATCCTGCGCCATACGTACCAATGCACCATACACAGATAAATCTCCGTGCGGATGATATTTACCTAAAACTTCACCTACGATTCTTGCTGCTTTCTTATATGGCTTGTCTGAAGTATTTCCCAGCTCCATCATACCGTATAAGATACGACGATGTACGGGTTTAAAGCCATCTCTTACATCTGGAAGGGCGCGAGCAACGATTACCGACATAGAGTAGTCGATGTACGACTTCTTCATTTCCTCCTCGATGTTGATTTTTATTATTCTGTCTTGTTCTTGCATTGAAACAAAATTAGTTATTATTTAGATCTCTCTGGCTTATTAAAAACCACGCTAAAGTACGACATTTTATTGAAACAGCAAAAAAAAATATAAAGTTTTAGCCATTCCCTACCTCGACCTCGGTTAAAACTATAAACAAACTCAAAGGCTTAACACCAAAGAATTTTACCAGGATAAAAAATCATTGGGAAATATTACCTGCAACGAGTTTTCTTTTTACCAGATCGATATTCCACTGACATAAAAGACAATCTTTCCACATTATACGAAGCAAAAGCGCAACATATCTGGCATGATTTTTGTTAAATAGAAAAAGAGCTTATTATAGTATTATATTTATAATGTATCTTTGCAAAAAGAAATGTTTTGAGGGAGAAAACCAAATTTATGAATAATCCATTTTCACAAAGAATATCCGACGTAATACAGTTTAGTAAAGAAGAAGCAAATCGCCTGCGCAATAATTATATAGGTCCAGAGCATCTGTTGTTGGGACTTATTCGCGAAGGTGAAGGAAAAGCTGTCCAAATATTGAAAGACTTATACGTAGACCTGGAAATGGTCAAAAAAACGTTGGAAAACGATTTAAGATCATCGGCTGTAACTCCTGAAAATTACTCAGAAGATATTACATTCGATGAGAAAGCATCGAAAATATTAAAAATGAGCATATTGGAGTCGCGCATACTGAAAAGTCCGGCTACCGATACAGAACATATGTTATTAGCAATTATGAGAGAAAATCAAAATAAAGCCTCACAGATATTGGAAGAGAATGAGGTTACTTATCAGAAAGTAATGGACAAACTTGTCCCCAAGGCTGAACCGCAAAGCGGATTGGATTTCGGAGAGGATGAAGAAGAGGAAGAGGAAGGCATACGCCGACAGCCAACAGGCAACGGAGAAAGCTCATTCTTCTCACAAGAAGCAAAGCAAACCACTCGTACACAGCAGCAGAAGCCTAACAATGACACTCCTGTACTCGATTCATTCGGTACAGACATGACAAAAGCTGCCTCAGAGGGCAAGCTCGACCCGATTGTCGGCCGTGAAAAAGAGATAGAACGTCTGGCTCAGATATTAAGCCGCCGCAAAAAGAATAATCCGATTTTAATTGGAGAACCAGGAGTCGGAAAATCTGCAATCGTTGAAGGTCTGGCACTGCGCATCATCGAGAAAAAAGTATCACGTATCTTGTTTGATAAACGCGTGATTGCACTCGATATGACGGCTGTAGTGGCTGGAACCAAATACCGCGGACAATTTGAAGAGCGCATCCGTGCAATTCTCAACGAATTGAAGAAGAATCCGAATATCATTCTGTTTATCGATGAAATTCATAACATAGTGGGTGCCGGTTCGGCAGCAGGCTCTATGGATGCCGCCAATATGCTGAAACCAGCATTGGCACGTGGTGAAATTCAATGTATCGGTGCAACCACTCTAGACGAATACCGTCAGAATATTGAAAAAGACGGTGCTTTGGAGAGACGTTTCCAGAAAGTTATTGTAGAACCGACTACGCCGGAGGAAACACTTCAGATTTTACAAAATATCAAAGAGAAATACGAAGAGCATCATAATGTGACTTATACAGACGAAGCTCTCGAAGCATGTGTCAAATTGACAGACAGATACATTACCGACCGTAATTTCCCTGACAAGGCCATTGACGCTATGGACGAAGCCGGTTCACGTGTACACCTGAAAAACATCACGGTTCCTAAAGAAATAGAACAACAGGAACAGATGATAGATGAAGCACGCACACATAAAAACGAAGCCGTACGTCTGCAAGACTTTGAACTGGCTGCCAGTTTCCGCGATCGGGAGAAGTCATTGATGAGCGAACTCGAAGATATGAAACAGCGTTGGGAGGAAAGTTTGAAGGAAAATCGGGAAACAGTTGACAAAGAGCAGATAGCAGATGTTGTTTCCATGATTTCCGGAATACCTGTACAGCGTATGGCCCAAGCTGAAGGTATCCGACTGAAGGGCATGAAAGAACAATTGCTTGCTAAAGTTATTGCTCAAGACAAAGCCGTAGACACTTTGGTAAAAGCTATCCAGCGCAGTCGTGTAGGCTTGAAAGACCCCAACAAACCTATCGGAACATTCCTTTTCCTGGGTCCTACCGGAGTTGGAAAGACTCATTTGGCAAAAGAACTGGCCAAGCAGATGTTTGGTTCGGCAGACGCTCTTATCCGTATTGATATGAGTGAATATATGGAAAAATTCACCGTTTCACGACTCGTAGGAGCTCCTCCGGGATACGTAGGTTACGAAGAAGGCGGACAGTTGACAGAAAAAGTACGTCGCAAGCCCTACTCTATCGTCTTGCTGGATGAAATAGAAAAAGCACACTCCGATGTATTCAACTTGCTGCTTCAGGTAATGGACGAAGGACGTTTGACTGACAGTTATGGCAGAACTGTTGACTTCAAAAACACAGTGATTATCATGACGTCAAATATCGGAACACGCCAGCTGAAAGAATTCGGCAAGGGAATCGGTTTTGCCGCACAAACCCGTACAGACGATAAGGAGTATTCACGAAGCGTCATAACGAAAGCGTTGAACAAATCGTTTGCTCCGGAATTTATAAACCGACTCGATGAGATTATTACATTCGACCAGCTTGATATCAATGCACTGGAGAAAATCATTGATATTGAACTGAAAGGACTTTACGAACGTATGGAATCTTTAGGTTATAAGCTGGTTATCGATGATGCAGCCAAGCGTTTTGTTGCGTCCAAAGGATATGATGTACAATTCGGCGCACGTCCTTTGAAGCGCTCCATCCAGAATAATCTGGAAGACGGACTGGCAGAACTTATCCTGAATGAAGATCCTCAAGCAGGAGATACTATTCATGTTGGTTTAAACGCAGAAGGAAATGAAATAAAGATGGAAATCGTAAAATAAAGCAATACGATAAGCATTAAAGAAACAGACAAAATGTCAGGCGAAATTCGTCTGGCATTTTTTTTGTCAGTATGCCATCGTAATTTGTTACAAACGAATCAAAATAGTAAAAAAATTAAAATATAAGAACTATGCAAAAAGGTAATATTGGGGTAACAACAGAGAACATCTTCCCCATCATTAAGAAATTTTTATATAGCGATCATGAAATATTTCTTCGTGAATTAGTTTCAAATGCAGTCGATGCTACACAAAAACTGAAAACTCTGGCATCTACAGGAGATTTCAAAGGCGAATTAGGCGACCTTACTATCCATGTAAAAATAGATAAGGATACAATTACCATCTCCGATAGAGGTTTAGGACTTACTGCCGAAGAAATAGATAAATATATCAACCAGATTGCCTTCTCTGGAGCTAATGACTTCCTGGAAAAATATAAGAACGATGCAAATGCAATCATCGGACATTTCGGATTAGGTTTCTATTCTGCCTTCATGGTAGCAAAAAAAGTAGAAATAGTAACCCGTTCTTATAAAGAAGATGCCAAAGCTATCAAATGGAGTTGTGACGGAAGTCCTGAGTTTACTCTGGAAGATGCAGAAAGAGATGACAGAGGAACAGATATCATTCTGTACATCGACGACGACTGCAAAGAATTTTTGGAAGAGTCACGTATACAGGGATTGCTTAACAAATACTGTCGTTTCCTGCCGGTTCCGGTTGCTTTCGGAAAGAAGAAAGAATGGAAGGATGGTAAACAGGTAGATACAGAAGAAGACAATATCATCAACAGCTCTTGCCCTATCTGGACTAAAAAGCCAAGCGAACTGAAAGATGAAGATTACAAGAAGTTCTACCGCGACTTGTATCCGATGTCGGACGAACCTTTATTCTGGATTCATCTGAATGTAGACTATCCGTTCAACCTGACAGGTGTACTTTACTTCCCTAAGATAAAGAGTAATATCGACTTGCAGAAAAACAAAATACAGTTATACTGCAATCAGGTATATGTTACAGATTCTGTAGAAGGTATCGTACCCGACTTCCTGACATTGCTTCATGGTGTAATCGACTCACCTGATATACCATTGAACGTTTCACGTTCTTACTTGCAGAGTGATTCGAATGTAAAAAAGATTTCTACATACATCACCAAGAAAGTGGCAGACCGTCTGCAATCTATCTTCAAGAACGACCGTAAAGAGTTTGAAAACAAATGGGATGACCTGAAGATTTTCATCAATTACGGTATGCTTACTCAGGAAGACTTCTACGAGAAAGCAAATAAGTTCGCCTTGTTCAAAGATACAGACAGCAAATATTATACTTTCGAAGAATATCAGACTCTGATTAAAGACAATCAGACAGATAAGAACGGAAGTCTGATTTATCTGTATGCCAACAACCTCGACGAACAATATACATACATTGATGCTGCAAAGAACAAAGGCTACAATGTATTGCTGATGGACGGACAATTGGATGTTCCGATGATAAACATGCTGGAACAAAAGTTCGAAAAGAGCCATTTCACACGTGTCGACAGTGATGTAATCGACCGTCTGATTGTCAAAGAAGAACAGAAAGGTGAAGAATTGGCAGATACCAAACGTGAAATTTTGGCAACTGTATTCAACGGCCAGTTACCTAAGGTACAGAAGACAGAGTTCCATGTAGAAACACAAGCTATGGGAGAAACATCCGCTCCTATCATTATAACTCAGGCTGAATATATGCGTCGTATGAAAGAAATGGCCAACATACAGCCGGGAATGAGTTTCTATGGAGAAATGCCTGATATGTTTAATCTGGTTCTTAACAGTGACCACCGACTGATCAAACAGGTATTGGATGATGCAGAAGCTTCCTGCTCAGAAAAGCTGGTTCCTGTAGAATCTGAAATCGCTATGCTGAAGCTTCGCGAAAGCGAACTCCACAAAGCTCACGAAGGCAAGAAGGATGAAGAAATTCCTACAACAGAAAAAGATGAACTGCATGACATCGAGAAGAAGCTTGATGAACAGAAAAAACAAAAAGACAGTATCATCAATGAGTATGCTGCAAGCAATAAGGTCGTACATCAGTTGATCGACTTGGCCTTATTACAGAACAACATGCTGAAAGGGGAAGCTCTGACAAACTTCGTAAAACGTAGTATTGACCTGATCTAAAAGCATTCTCTCTCAAAATATCTAACGCCGGATAAGGGCTTCAGCCTTTTATCCGGCGTTTTTTTGTCTATACATACAATTTTCAATATCAATCTTCTATAAATTCTTCATCTTCTTTTGTCAAAAATATCATGAATTTTTAAAAAAATTTGTACGAAAGTAAGGAAGCTTTGTACAAATTTTCAAAAAACATCAGGTTCTTTTCCGGCAATGTTCTGATTCATCAAAAATTATCTATAGCCAAATCTTCCTTAAAAGGACGCAATTTTTCCCTTTTTCTTGAATAGATAAGGAGTTTTTTTCTATCTTTGGTTTTATATCAAAAATAATTCTATTGATGAAAAAAGCATTATATATGTTCTTCCTGCTTTTTGTTCTGACATTCCAGATACAGGCACAAAAAGTTGGTCTTGTATTAAGTGGAGGCGGAGCAAAAGGCCTGACCCACATAGGTATCATCAGGGCATTAGAGGAAAATCACATTCCTATCGACTATATAGCCGGAACATCTATGGGAGCTATTGTGGGTTCGCTATATGCCATGGGGTATTCGCCCGATGATATGGAAAGATTACTGAAATCGGACAGTTTCAAACGATGGTATACGGGAAATATAGAGGAAAAATATATTTACTACTTCAAGAAAAACCCTCCTACTCCTGAATTCTTGAATATCAGGGTTTCTTTAAAAAATCCCCTGCACAAGGTAAAAACGCAGTTTCTTCCTTCCAGTGTGGTAGATCCGTTGCAAATGAACCTGGCCTTTCTCGAGCTCTTCGGTCAGGCTACTGCTGCATGCAACAATGACTTCAACCAGCTTTTTGTGCCTTTCAGATGTGTTGCTTCGGACGTATACAACAAAAGGCCGATGATATTTGAAAAAGGAGATCTGGGAGATGCTGTCCGGGCCTCCATGAGTTTCCCTGCCATGTTCAAACCCATAGAAATAGATTCGACACTGGTTTACGATGGAGGAATCTACAATAATTTCCCCGTAAATGTAATGGTAAACGATTTTCATCCGGATGTCATTATCGGAAGTGTAGTAAGTTCCAACCCGGGAAAGCCTCAGGAGGGAGATATCATGGGACAGCTGGAAAACATGATTATGCAAAAGACTGATTACTCTCTACCTGACTCATTGGGCATTTTGATGACTTTCAAGTACGACAATGTGAATCTGATGGATTTCGACCGCTTTGACGAACTCCACGACATCGGTTACAACCGTACCATACAGCTCATGGATTCTATTAAGGCACGTATCTCACGACGAATCAATTATCGTCAACTGGAGCTGAAACGTATTGCTTACAAGAAAAATATGCCAGAGCTGCGTTTTCGCGAAATCTCGATTACAGGCGGAAACGAGCAGCAAAAGAAATATATTCGCAAAGAGTTCCATTCGTCGGATCACGAAATATTCTCTTTGGAAGACTTACGGAAAGGTTACTTCCGTCTGATGTCGGACAATATGATATCAGAAATCATTCCGCATGCAGTATACAATAAAGTTGATACAACGTTTACCCTACACTTAAAAGTAAAGATTGAAGATGACTTATCACTCCGTGTAGGAGGAAACGTAGGCTCAAACGGTGCTAACCAAATTTATGTAGGAGCTACCTACCACAACTTAAACAACTTCTCAAAAGAAGTTTCGCTAGACGGACAGTTAGGACAAATTTATAACAATTTGCAAATAGCAGGACGCATTGATTTCCCTACCCATATTCCAACATCCTTCCGCCTGGTAGGATCAATCTCTTCATTCGATTATTTTAAGCAAGAAAAACTTTTCTCAAAAGGTAATTCTCCTGTTTTCAATAAAAAGAAAGAGAATTTTGTCAAGCTGCTGGTTTCAATGCCTTTCCTTACACGCCAGAAAGCAGAATTCGGCATCGGAATCGGAAAAATACAAGACCTGTATTTCCAGAACAATGTCATTGACTTCAACAATGACAAAAATGATATCAGCAACTACACTATTTTCGGCGGTTCTGTGGCAATGGACGGAAATACACTAAACAGCAGACAATATGCCACAGCAGGACGCAGAGAGAGACTTGTGGCACATATATACACCGGAACGGAATCATATGAAGCAGGATCAACTCCAGACCCGTATAACGGTACATATAATTATGTCCAGTCCTGGCTTCAATTATCTTATGAAATGGAACGATATTATTCGCTTTCCTCCAAATTCGTATTGGGGAACTATATTCGCGCCTACTATTCTTCACGTAATTTCAGCCATAATTATACCGCAACCATGATGCAGGCAGGTGAATTCTCACCTACACCACATAGCAAGATTACGTATAATGAAGCATTCCGTGCCAATCAGTTCATCGGAGCCGGCATTATGCCTATCTTCCAGATAACACCAGTCTTCCATGCCAGAGCTGAATTTTATGGCTTTGCTCCTATTTTTCCGATAATGCGTGACGAAGAATCGAAAGCATATTACGGTGAATTATTCAGCAAAATAGAATATATGGGAGAAATTTCACTTGTTGCCAAACTTCCATTCGGAGCGATAAGCGTTTACCTAAATCACTATAGCTCACCGTCAAACAACTGGAATCTTGGCATTACATTGGGCTGGCAGATATTTAATTCACGATTTATCGAATAAAAAACTTAAAAAAAAGAGCGAAAATATTTGGAAGTTTAGCAGAAACTCTATACCTTTGCACCCGTTAAGAAAAAAGACATGGCCGCGTAGCTCAACTGAATAGAGTAGCTGACTACGGATCAGCCGGTTACAGGT
>ENA-ORTQ01000136-ORTQ01000136.1-human-gut-metagenome-genome-assembly--contig:-NODE-136-length-99483-cov-9.002655_pt1 | contig 99483 bp, 87 predicted proteins | sample MGYA00241912_ERZ509188 | MGnify/ENA primary metagenome ERZ509188 (study PRJEB26280, sample SAMEA2338849) | human gut metagenome | biome: human gut; feature: human-associated habitat; material: faeces...
AGGCAATCTAAGCCTTCTCCCATCTTCCTTCCTTGTTCGGTTTTCAGGGTACAAGTTAAATAGAGAAGTTGGTGCTGATTAGGGCGAGGGTCCACCCGTTCCCATCCCGAACACGGAAGTTAAGCTCGCTTCTGCTGACAATACTTGGCTGGAGACGGCCCGGGAAGATAGGTAGCGCCAACACAAAGCCCACGACGTTCGTCGTGGGCTTTGCTTTTGTTTCGACACCCCTCTCTGCTGCGGGCTTATATCTGAACTACGCGTACCTCCAGATCCACCTGCTCCACGCCAGCTTCCCGGACAAAGGTGAGCACGCCCTCCGCCAACGGAGTCGCCGCGCTTGCAGTCCCACCAGGCTTTATTCAGGCTGATGCCGAATTCTGCACGGTGACGCATGCGGTTCCGCTTGCGATTGAGACTGGTGCTGCCGATGATCTCACCGTTCACCTTGGGCGGCAATTGGATATGGTCGTGGGACTGCGCTTGCATGGCGAGGTAGGATTGCTCGGCCTCCGCGGAGAGCGGTACGCCCTCCGGGCCGAAGCTGAGGTTGTCCGTTTCCTCACCGATGATCTTCAGATACGCAGCAATGCGGCGGCGTCCTGCGCCTGTACGCATACGATCTCAAAAGCCGTCTGTTCCATGTTTTCTCCTTTCTCTGTCGGCTTTGTGATCGAACCTGCGGGCTGTCGGGATCAGCAGGCGCGCCGTCCCTTTCCGACGCGCTGACCGACAGCGTGCCGTCTTTCGCGGAATAGCGCCAGCGGTACCGGGCGATCACAAGACAGGCTGTTGTGCTGGATGTAGATGACCCACAGCCTTCTTAAACGGGCCAGCCGATGGCCGCGTTGACGGCTTCGATGATGTCCCGGTAGTTTTTCGTGATATCGCTTTGCAGGTCGATGACGACCAGCGCGGTATTTTTCATGTGATGCTCCTCCGAGTCCGCGTTTTGACGCCGCATCCGGGGCAGCGCAGGCGATCCGGTTGGGGTTTCGGGGCCTTCGCCATTCGTACCGTCTCTGCCCGATCGCGGCGGGACTGCACCATGTATCGGACGATGCGCATTATACAATGCATATCGTAAATTATACAAGCAGACGGCGTTTTGTCAATAGGGCCTGCTCTGCGGGTGTGCGGCTTGAAGGAAAAGCCGGTATTGCGCTTTGCAAAAAAGCCGCTGACAGAATCAATACTTCAAAATACGCGGTATACCGCGGAAAGAGACACGGAATGGACGCTCGGTTGAAGCGGGGGCTGCTGGATGCCCGCGTTCTGACGGCCATCAAGAACGAGGATTTCTGCGGCTATCAGATCATCAAGGACATAAAGAGTCGTATCCCGGAGCTGACACCTCGTATCCTGCATGAGTTCGTTGAGAAGATCGGCATTCACGCAGCGACCGATCCCCATAGCAAAATCAACCGCTGACAAGAGGTAGATATCTACTGCAAGGGTATCGGGATTTTGGAAATGTCCAAAGTATTTGATAGCAGGCAAGAGAGAAACGGCATAGCCGAAGCTATACCGTTTCTCTCTTGCCTTAGAATGCTTTCTTAACTGGACACCCCTAAACGGGACGCTTTTTCAGGTTTTGAAGCTTTGCGGATCATGCCGCTGTTTTTTTCAGGAAACGCCGGAGGAACCACACGGCCATTACCGCGCACAGCGCCTCGGAGATCACCGGCGCAAACCAGATGCCCATACCGCCCACGGTAGCTGCCAGCAGCAACAGCGCCATGGCCTGGAACGCAAGTCCCCGGCCCACGGAGATGGAGATAGCCGCCTTTGGCCGCTCCACCGCCGTCAGGAAGCCGCCCATGAGGATGTTGCTTCCCAACAGTATGTAGCACAGGCCGTACCGCCGCAGCGCGCCGGCCGCGCTGCCCAGCAGTTCCGGCTTTTCCGCGCCGAGGAAGATCCCGGCGATCTGGGGGGCGAAGATCATCACACCGGCGAAGATCACCGCCGTCATGATGCCCACCGCCGTAAAGCCGTACCGCAGCAGCTTCTTGTACCCCGCCGCGTCCTCCTTGCCGTAGTGGTAGCTGACAAGGGGCTGGCTGCCCTGCGAAATGCCCAGCATGGTGTTGATAATCAGGGTGTTCACGTAGGCGATGATGGTGTAGCACACAAGTCCGTCGTCGCCGAGGCAGCGGAGGATGACCCGGTTAAACAGGAAGATCATTACGCCGTTGCAAAGCTCCGTCACGCCGTCGGCAAAGCCCAGCGGGAGCAGCCGCTTGTAGATGCTCCAGTCCATCTTGAACTTCACGACGTGGAAGGTGTTGTGTCCGCCCAGGAAGTGCCGCAGATAGATGACGCACGTCAGAAGCTGGGAAAGGCCCGTGGCGAAGGCTGCGCCCCACACGCCCAGGTTCAGCACGAAGATGGCGATATAGTCCAGTACACAGTTGGCCAGGCAGCCGGTGATGACCGTCAGAATGGCCAGTCGGGGATAGCCGTCGGTCTTGATCAGCACCTCCATGTTATAGGAGACGATGAAGCACAGCGCGAAGGGGGCCAGACCCCGGAGATAATCGATGGTATATTGATACGTTACGCCCTTTGCACCCAGCAGCACGGCGAACGGCTCCAGAAATACGAAGACGAGGACAGTGATGGTCAGGCCGATGCAGGTCAGCAGCACGATGTTCTGGGAGAACAGGCTATTGGCCTTCTCGCCCTGGTTTTGTCCCAGATAGATGGCGATGATGGTGCTGGTACCGACGGCGAAGATGACGCCGATGGAGAAAAGCACATTGGTGAACGGCACTGCCAGATTCACCGCCGCCATGGCGTACTCACCGACGCCCTTGGCCACCATCAGCCCGTCCACAATGGAGTACAGGCTGAAAACCATGAGGGATGCCACCGTAGCGGCTACGAAATGCAGGAATTGCGATAACAGACTTCGCTCATTGAGCATTTTGGATGAGATTCCTTTCTTATTTGATTTCCGTTTCGGATATATAATTCTATTCTAACGAAAAAAAGCCGTTCTGTCAAATACTCTTGTCATGAATGGCAAGACAGTTTATAATTATCTCAATTAAAAAAACTGTGGGGTATTTTTATGGAAGCTTATGTGATGGACGCATTTTCCGCCCGCCTGTTCGGCGGCAACCAGGCCGGTGTGGCGCTGCCGGAGCAGCCGCTGGAGGACGCGGTGATGCAGCAGGTCGCCGCCGAGTTCAAGCACTCCGAGACGGCCTTCGTCACCGTGGAGCCGGACGGCAGCGTGACGCTGCGCTACTTTACCCCGGCAGGGGAGGTGGAGCTGTGCGGCCACGCCACCATCGCCACCTTTGCACTGCTGCGGGCGCTGGGACGCATCGGTGACGGCGTCGTTACCGCCCACACCAAGGCCGCCGAACTGTCTATTGAGGTGCAGGGAGATACGGTGTGGATGGATATGGCGCCGCCCCGCTGGCTTCGGGAGCTGACGGAGCAGGAGCTGCCGGAGCTGTACGAGGCCTACGGCCTGACGCCGGATGACTGTCCGGAGGGGCTGCTGCCCGCCATCGTCTCCACCGGTCTTGCCGATATTATGATGCCCGTTCGGAACCGTGATACGCTGCTGCGCGCCGTCCAGAACGAGGCGGCGGTAACGGCGCTGTCCAGAAGGTATGACGTTACCGGCGTCCATATGTTCTGCCTTGGCGACGACTGCACCGCCTATTGCAGCAACTATGCACCGCTGTACGATATCCCGGAGGAGTGCGCCACCGGCACCAGCAACGGCGCATTGACCTACTATCTCTACCGCCACGGCATGGTGCAGCCGGAGCGGGAGAACGTATTTATGCAGGGCGAGCATATGCGTCGTCCCTCCGAGATCCGCAGCCGCCTGTATGCAGACGGCGATGCTGTCACCGTGCGGGTAGGTGGCCGCGCTGTTATGAGCATGGCCTGCGATGTGCAGCTGTAATCATAAATATCCCCCGCCCTTTCGCCGGGGGATATTTATTTGCAATGACAACTTGAGGTTGCGCGGTTTTGGCCGATGCAACCTGAGGTTGGTAGACAATGGGGCGGGGAGAAGGTATACTTGCATCAGAGAGAAAGGAGTGGAACACATGGAACCCAAACGCGCATATTCCGCAAAGGGCGTCCTGACCGCGCTGGGCAAGTCCCTGCTGTACCTGCTGTTCTTTCTGGCAATCCAGTTTCTGGCGGGCATCATTTATGCCGTCATTGCTGTCGCCGGCGCGTCGCTGTTCCACGGAGAGGCGGACGCCGGAAGTATTCTTGCCGGTACGGAGACGGCCGTGCTCTTCGCTTACCTGCTGACTGCGGCGGCGATACTGCTGTGGTTCCGGCTGCGGCATAAGCCGCTGGGGGAAGCGGCGGGGCTGCGCCGCTGCTCCGGCTGGACGGCGGCCTTCTGCGCCTTCAGCGCGGTGGAGCTGTTCGTGGTGCTGCAGCTGGCGCTGGCGCTGCTGCCGGCGGTGTGGCTGTCCGACTATAATGACCATATGGAGCTCCTGCTGTCTACCGGCCTGATCCCGGCGCTGTCCATCGCCGTGGCAGGCCCGTTGGCGGAGGAGCTGATGTTCCGCGGGGTCATCCAGACCCGGCTGGAGCAGGCCATGCCCGTGTGGGCGGCAGTGGTGCTGCAGGCCGTCCTGTTCGGCGTGGCCCACGGGACGCCTATCCAGATGGCCTATGCGTTCCTCATCGGACTGGCCCTCGGTTTCCTGCGCAGCCGCACGGGCAGTATTTTGCCCGGCTTTGCCGCCCATGCCGCGTTCAATGCCATGAACGACCCGCTGGGGCTGCTCAGCGGCGCGGGCGGGGGCTGGTATGCCCTTGCCGTCATGGCGGCGGTATCGGCGGCGGGCTGCGTGTGCTGCCGCCGGGGACTGGCGGGGCTGGCGGCTCCGGGCACGGCGGAGGACGGCGAAGCGCTGTGAGAAGATATGCCCTTTGACACAAGGAGGGACGGCCATTGGCCGTCCCTCCTTGTGTATGTATGCTGTCTCAGACGTAGCGCTGGGAGGTCACGTCAAATACGCCCCGTGTGGTGATGCGCAGGCTGGGGATCACCGGCAGCGCCATGAAGCTCAGGGTCATGAACGGGTCGATGCCCTCGGACACGCCCAGCGCGTAGGCGGCGGCCTTGGCAGACTCCAGATCGCGGTTGACGTTGACAAGGCTGTCGTCGGACATGATGCCCGCGATGGCCAGCAGTACGTCGCCCTTTACCGCACCGTCCTCCACCACGGTGATGCCGCCGTGGTTCCGCACGATGTGGTTGGCGGCGAAGGCCATGTCCTCCTCGTTGGTGCCCACCACGATGATATTGTGGCTGTCGTGACTGATGCTGGTGGCTACCGCGCCCTTCTTCAGGCCGTAGCCCTTGATATAGCCCAGACCGATGTGGTGAGTGTTCTTGTGCCGTTCGATGACGGCGATCTTCAGAATGTCATAGTCCACGTCGATGCGGTCGGTGTAGCCGCCGTCGGTGGTGGTGATCTCACCGTTGACCATGCCGATGACGGCGTGGGGCCGGCGGTCGATGAAGTCCTCCGCACTCAGGGAGGCTACATGGAACGTGTCATGGGCGTGCTTCACCAGATAGGGGTCGATCTCCGGGGTGGGGAAGTCCTTCAGCACGCCATCGCTGTACATCAGCTCGCCCTTTTTGAACACCTTCTCGATGTTGAAATGCTCAAAGTTGTCGATGATCACGAAGTCGCCCAGATAGCCCGGAGCAATGGCGCCCCGGTTATTCAGCAGGAAGTACCGCGCCGCGTTGTGGCAGGCGGCCTTGATGGCGGTGATGGGGTCGGCGCCCAGCGAGATGGCCTTCTTCACGATGTAGTCGATGTGGCCCTTTTCCAGCAGGTCGTTGGGGTGCTTGTCGTCGGTGCAGAACATGCAGCGCTCCACATACTTGTCGCACAGCAGGGGAGCCAGCGCCTCCAGATTGCGGGCGGCGGTGCCCTCGCGGATCATGATGAACTGGCCCCGCTCCAGCTTGGCGATGGCATCGGCCAGATCGTGACACTCGTGGTCGGAGTAGACGCCTGCCGCCACATAGGCGTTGAGGTCGTTGCCCTTCAGGTCGGGGGCGTGGCCGTCGATCTTCTTGTGATGGGCCTGACTGGCTACGATCTTTTCCACCACCTGCGGGTCGCCGTTGATGGTGCCCACGAAATTCATCATCTCCGCCAGCCCCTGTACGCGGGGGTGGTCGTAGAAGGAGTCGATGGCGCGGTAGTCCAGATTGGCGCCGGACTCGTCCAGCGGCGTGGCCGGTACGCAGGAGGGCAGCATGAAGCGCACGTCCACCGGCAGATCCTCCGTGGCCTGCAGCATGTACTCGATGCCGTCGGTGCCCATGACGTTGGCGATCTCGTGGGGATCGGTGATGACCGTGGTGGTGCCGTGGGGCAGCACGGCCTTGGCAAACTCCGTGGGACTCACCAGCGAGCTTTCCAGATGGATGTGGGCGTCCACAAAGCCCGGCAGCACGATCTTGCCGCTGACATCTACCTCCTCCGTGCCGTTATATTCGCCCATGCCTACGATGAGTCCCTCCGCCACGGCGATGTCGCCGTGACACAGCTCGTTGGAGAACACGTTGACGTAGGTGGCGTTTTTCAGTACCAGATCCGCCGGCTCCCGTCCGGCGGCCACGGCGATGACCCGCAGCTTCTTGTTGAGCTTACGGTTGATCTTGCCGGCATAGCTTTCCTTTACAGACATACAGGTAGGCTCCTTTCCGAAAATAACTCCCAAATGCCATTAGTTTTGTTAATTCTAAATATTACCACAGCTTATAAGGAATGTCCACCCTTCCAGCTATAAAAAAGTGCGGCAGCTATGGCGCTGCCACACTTTTTACTTATGCATACGGTGTCACTTGACGCTGCCGTCGGCGTTGAACACCGGCAGGGGGGCCAGGAATCTGATATCGGTGCGCTGGGCGGCGTCACCCTCGGCCAGCACCGCCACGCGGCCCACCACGGTGCCGCCGGCCAGCTTCACCAGCTCCTCCATGGCGTGGATGGAGCCGCCGGTGGAGATCACGTCGTCCATCAGCAGGATACGCTTGCCGCGGATGAGATCGGCATCGTCACGGCCCAGATACAGCTTCTGCACCCCGGCGGTGGTGATGGACTTATCCTCTACATGGATAGGGTCGGGCATGTAGGCCTTGGAGCCCTTGCGGGCGATGAAATACTTGGTCGCGCCGCTCTGACGGGCCATCTCGTGGATCAGGGGAATGGACTTGGCCTCGGCGGTGAACAGGTAGTCGTAGCTGTCCTGCGGCATCAGCTTCAGCATCTCCCGGGCGCAGGCTACGGTCAGCTCCGCGTCGCCGAAGCAGATAAAAGCGCCGATGTACAGGTCGTCGGTCACCTTACAGATGGGCAGCTCCCGCTGCAGACCGGCCACGGTAATGGGATACACAGACATGATTCAAATCTCCTTTTGCGGCGCGGCGCAGCGTGCAGGCCGTCAGCCGTCATGAATTGGGAGCGCTGCACAACACAGCGACAGCCTACATTATAAGGTAAATCGAAAAAAAGTCAAGATGCAGACGGACAGCCCCACAATTTTGCGCGGAAAAGAGGCCGCACTTTAAAGTGCAAAAGCAATGCCGCTTTCACAAAAAATGTGCCGGTTTCGCGGAGGTTTGGTGCAGGGTTTTCGCAACGGTGATTCAACAATATGCACAAAAAGAGCGGCGGATTTTTTACGGACGCAGGGGGGGGATTTGTCCGCTGACCCCTTGAGAAAAAAGGAAAATAGTGTTATCATCGATTCAGGTGAAGGCGCGGGATCACTGCGCTGACACATTCCGAACGGAACATTTATTTGAGGAGGAATTATTTATGAATGCTTATCTGGCCAGCGTTCTGGAGAACGTCAAGACCAAGCATGGCAACGAGCCTGAGTTCGTGCAGACCGTCGAGGAAGTCCTGTCCTCTCTGGAGCCTGTGATCGAGAAGCACCCCGAGTACGAGAAGGTCGACCTGCTGGGCCGTATGGTCGAGCCTGAGCGTATGTTTACCTTCCGTGTGGTGTGGTGCGATGACAACGGCCAGTGGCACACCAACCGCGGCTGGCGCTGCCAGTTCAACGGCGCTATCGGCCCCTACAAGGGCGGCCTGCGTTTCCAGAAGAACGTGTATGAGGGCATCATCAAGTTCCTGGGCTTCGAGCAGACCTTCAAGAACAGCCTGACCGGCCTGCCCATCGGCGGCGCCAAGGGCGGTTCCGACTTTGATCCCGCCGGCAAGTCCGATGCCGAGGTCATGCGTTTCTGCCAGAGCTTCATGACCGCTCTGTATCGCTACATCGGGCCCGACATCGATGTTCCCGCCGGTGACATGGGCGTGGGCGGCCGCGAGATCGGCTACCTGTATGGCCAGTACCGCCGCCTGAAGGGCGTGTGGGAGAACGGCGTTCTGACCGGTAAGGGCCTGAGCTACGGCGGCTCCCTGATCCGTCCCGAGGCCACCGGCTACGGCGCTATGTACTATCTGCAGGAAGTGCTGAAGCACGAGAATGACACCATCGAGGGCAAGCGCATCGCCATTTCCGGCTACGGCAACGTGGGCTGGGGCATCATGAAGAAGGCCTCCCAGTTGGGCGCCAAGGTCACCTACTTTGCCGGCCCTGACGGCTATGTCCACGATCCCGACGGCGTTATCACCGAGGAGAAGCTGAACTTCATCCTGGAGATGCGTGCCAAGGATCCCATGCACTGCAAGCCCTATGCCGACAAGTTCGGCTGCGAGTTCGTCGCCGGCGAGAAGTGCTGGGGCGTCAAGGATGTTGACGTGTACATGCCCGCCGCCATGCAGAACGACGTCAAGATGGAGTCCGCTGAGAAGATCGCTGCTTCCGGCGTGAAGTACTACATCGAGGTCGCCAATATGCCCACCACCAACGATGCTCTGAACTATCTGCGCGCGCAGAAGGGCATCATCGTGGCTCCCTCCAAGGCTGTTAACGCCGGCGGCGTGGGCGTCTCCGCTCTGGAGATGGCGCAGAACTCCGAGCGTCTGGTCTGGACGGCTGAGGAAGTCGACCACCAGCTGCACAAGATGATGGAGAACATCCACAAGGTGTCCGCCGAGGCGGCTGCCGAGTACGGTCTGGGTTACGATCTGGTGGCTGGCGCCAACATCGCCGGCTTCAAGAAGGTTGCCGAGGCCATGATGGAGCAGGGCTGCTTCTAAGCCGAACGCTTCACAGGCTGTCTGAAAAGTACAAAAAAGGAACTCCCGCTCCGGCGGGAGTTCCTTTTTTGCCGGAAAAGGCCCCGTAGAGCTTTTCCGGCAAAAGGAAAGCAGACCGGCAAAGAAGCGACGTTTTGTTTTGTCGGGCCGGCGGCTGCGGCGGGCGTTCCTCCTGTACGGACGGAAAGACAGGCGGCGGCTTGCGTGGTGGGGTTTCTTACGTTTTTCTGAAGTTTTCCGCGGCGCGGTTGACATTTTTTCCGGAAACGGCTTATACTATAGCATCCGCGCGTCCTGCGGGGGCGGCGGGCCATACATGGTATTGCCAAAAGAGGACGGGGCGTATGCCGCATTTTGATATGGGAAAAATTTTACAGATGCTGCCGGATCTGGCGGTGCTGGCGGCGGTGTACCTGCTGGTGCTGCTGCCCCGCTGGCGGCGGGCGGGAGGACGGACGCTGGCGGTGCGGACGGCGTTCTTCCTCTATCTGATCTGCGTGCTGGGGGTGACGCTGCTGCCGGTGCTGGGGAACCTGCCGAAGCTGGCGGGGAACCGCTATGTGCCCATGGAGCTGGAGCCCTTCCGCGACCTGCGCAACGGGTACGGCAACGCCGCACGGCAGCTGGTGCTGAATGTTGTGATGACGGTACCCTTCGGCTTCCTGTGGCCGCTGGTGCGGCAGCGGAGGGGACTGTGGCGGACGGTGCTGGCGGCATTTCTGCTGAGTTTGGGCATCGAGTTTCTGCAGCCGCTGCTGACGACACACCGCACGGCGGACATCACCGACCTCATCGCCAACACGGTAGGGGGACTGGCGGGCTATCTGCTGTTCCTGCCCTTTGCCGGACCGCTGCTGCGCCTTTGCCGGGAGCCATAAGAATGAAAAAGCCGCCGTGCGGAGCGTTGCCTTCGCACGACGGCTTTATATCGCGTATTTACAGATCTTCGGGGCGCCACGCATGGGGGAGGATGGCGGCAACGGCTTTTGCCAGCTCCTGAAACTGGCGGCAGGTCAGGGACTGGCCGCCGTCGGACAGGGCGCAGGCGGGGCGGTCGTGTACCTCCACCATCAGGCCGTCGGCACCGGCGGCGGCTGCGGCCAGAGCCAGCGGCAGCACCAGCTCGCTGCGGCCCGCCGCGTGGCTGGGATCCACCAGCACCGGCAGGTGGGTGGCCCGCTTCAGCACAGGGATGGAGGACACGTCCAGCGCGGCCCGGGCGGCGGACAGGCCGCTATGCACCCCGCGCTCGCAGAGGATCACCTGCTCGTTGCCGCCGGCGAGAAGGTACTCCGCCGCCAGCAGGAGATCCTCCACCGTGGCGGACAGCCCCCGCTTCAGCAGTACCGGGCGGCGCAGCTGGCCCAGCGCCTTCAGCAGTGCGTAATTCTGCATGTTCCGGGCGCCCACCTGCAGGATATCCACGTCCTCCAGCAGCGGCAGCTGGGCGGCGTCAGTGATCTCCGTGATGACGGGCAGACCCGCATCGCGGCCCGCCTGCACCAGCAGCTCTATCCCGGCGGCACCCAGCCCCTGAAACGTATAGGGCGAGGTGCGGGGCTTGAAAACGCCGCCCCGCAGCACCTGTGCGCCGGCGGCCTTTACCGACCGGGCCACGGCGGCGATCTGAGGCGCGGACTCCACGGCGCAGGGCCCGGCGATGAAGCAGAACGTCCCGCCGATTCGGGCATCGCCCGCAGCCACCACCGTATCGGCGGGGTGGGCGGCGCGCCCGGCCAGACGGTAGGGCGGCGTCAGGCGGCGCACCTCCCGCACAAAGGGCAGCGCCTGCAGCGCGTTGGGGTCAAGACGCCACGTCTCGCCCACCAGCGGCAGCAGAATGGCCTCCTCACCGGCCACGCAGCCGCCCTTGACGTGCAGGGCGGCCAGTTGGGCCAGAAGCTGGCGGATGGCCGCCTCCGGCGTTTCTTTTTTGATGATGATGACCATGTGTGCCTCCTATGTCAGATGATAACGCCACATTATACCGCGTTCCGGCGGTTTTGGCAATCCGCCGTTAGCGCATATTGACAAAAATGTGAAATCGTTATACTGTTAACAGAAAGATGATCCTGCGCATTGCGTAACATAATTTTCTGTATTACATGGAGGAGAACATGGATAGACAATTTACGCTGAGCTGCTGCTCTACCGTGGATCTGCCGTACAGCTACATGGAGAGCCGGGATATCCCGGTGCTGTTCTACACCTATGTGGTGGACGGCGTGGAGTACGACGATGATATGGGTCGCGACCCGGAGGCGCTGCCCCGGTTCTACCGGTTCATTCAGGAGGGCAAGCTGCCCCAGACCAGCCAGATCAATGTGGCGACCTACACGGCGTTCTTCGAGGAGCTGCTGCGCAAGGGCGACCTGCTGCACATCGCCTTCACCTCCGGGCAGTCCGGCTCGGTACACAACGCCCTTCTGGCGGCGGAGGAGCTGCGGCAGAAGTATCCGGACAGAAAGCTCATTGTCATCGACTCGCTGTGCTCCTCCTCGGGCTATGGCCTGCTGGTGGACAGCGCCGCCGATATGCGGGACGCGGGCCAGTCGCTGGACGAGGTGGCCCAGTGGGTGCTGGACAACCGGAACCGGGTGCATCACCAGTTTTTCTCCAGCAATATGACACAGTTCCGGCGGACGGGCCGCGTGTCCGGCGCGGCGGCTACCGTGGCCACGGTGCTGAACATCTGCCCCATCATGCGGCTGGACGACACCGGCTCCATCAAGGCGTACAGCAAGGTACGGGGCAAGAAAAAGGCCGTGGAGGTCACGGTGGACACCATGGAGCAGTGTGCCGAGGGCGGCCGGGACTACGACGGCAAGTGCTTCGTGTGCCACTCCCAGTGTCCGGAGGACGCCCGGATGGTTATGGATGCCATCGAGGCGCGATTCCCCAGACTGCGGGGGAAAATCCGGCTGTGCGACATCGGCACCATCATCGGCTCCCACGCGGGGCCGGGCACCGTGGCGGTGTTCTTCTACGGCAGCGAGAGGCCCAGGATGGACTGAATACACAAAAAACAGGACGGACGCGCAGCGTCCGTCCTGTTTTTTGCGGTGGGGGCGTCAGGCGCGGTAGTACCGCTTGGCGCAGAACTCCCGCTGGATGGCGACGCGGCCGCTGTCGGTGAGCCACGCGGCGAAGTTGGAGAAGTTCCGCTCCACCACGCTGAATTTCAGCTCATTGTGGGTGCGGATATCCTCCCGGCGGCAGAAGGCGGCGATCCAGTCGGAGAACGTCATGCCGTCAGTGAGGTCGTCCAGCAGCTCCCGCTCCTTGGCGTGGATGAAGGCGATATTCTCGTCGATGAGGGCGTCGAAGGCGGCGCGCTCCGTCAGTACCTGCTTGTGGGCCACGATGTAGGCCGGGGCATCCAGCTCGTGGAGCCGCTGCTTGCTCTCCAGATCGCGGGCGATGAACATGCTGGTGGGCAGCTTGGCGGCGGCGATCTGGTCGTGGTCGATGAGGCAGTCGCCCAGATAGGCCGCGCCGTCCGGCGTGACGATGCCGATGTGGCCGGCGGAGTGGCCCGGCAGCTGCAATATGCCGAAGCGGGTGCCGGCCATATCCAGATGGTCGTCCTCCGGGCCAATGATGACGTCGGCGGTGAAGCACTCCTCCAGAAACAGCTGGCGGCTCTTGCCGTAGGTCAGGGCCACATAGTTGGCCCGGTAGCTGTCGGGATTCACGGAGATGCCGGCCTCGATGAGCTGGATGGCGGCGGGGCAGCCGTAGCGCTGCTGGAGATAGCGGACGTTGCCGGTGTGGTCGAAGTGGGCGTGGGAGCAGATGACGCCCCGCAGACGCAGGCCGTTGTCATCGATGAGACGGGTCAGGCCGGGACGATCCAGCTTGGCGTAGCCGGTGTCGATGAGGACGATGTCCCGGTCGGTGAGAAAGTAGACGGGCAGCAGGGCGGTGGCGCCCTCCGCCGCCCATGTGCGGCCCAGTATGTGCTTGAGTTCCATGGCAGTTCCCTCCAGAAGCGGTGTTTTCCCCATTATACACCGCGCCGGGGAAAAAACAAATTTTTTTGTTTACCCCCTATGCAAAACCGGAGAAATAAGGTAGAATACCTTAGAGAAAAAACGGGGAGGCAATGCGATGGAGCAGCCAAAATACAAACGGGTACTCATTAAGATCAGCGGCGAGGCGCTGGCCGGCGACAAGCACTTCGGCCTGGACTTTCAGGTGATGGGCCGCGTGGCCGATGTCATCAAGGACTGTGTGGATATGGGCGTACAGGTGGGGCTCGTCATCGGCGGCGGCAACTTCTGGCGCGGCGTGAAGGACGGCGAGGGGCACATCGAGCGTACCCGCGCCGACCACATGGGCATGCTGGCCACCGCCATGAACTGCATGGCCATGGCCGACGTGCTGGAGCAGAAGGGCGTGGACGTGCGGGTGCAGACGGCGCTGGAGATCCGGGCCGTGGCGGAGCCGTATATCCGGGCGCGGGCCATCCGCCATCTGGAGAAGGGCCGCGTGGTCATCTTCGGCTGCGGCATCGGGTGCCCGTTTTTCTCCACCGACACCGCGGCGGTGCTGCGGGCGGCGGAGATCGAGGCCGACATCATCCTGCTGGCCAAGAACATCGACGGCGTGTACGACAGCGACCCGGCCAAAAACGCGGAGGCCGTCAAGTTCGATTCCATCACCTATGACGAGGTGCTCAAGCGGCATCTGGCTGTGATGGATTCCACCGCCACCAGCCTGTCCATGGACAACCACATCCCCGTGCTGGTGTTCGCACTGAAAGACCCCCAGAATATCATCCGCGCCCTGCGCGGCGAAAAAATCGGAACGATCGTGAAGGAGGCTTAACCCTATGCTAAAGGACGAGTACAAGATCTACGAGGAAAAAATGAAGAAGAGCATTGAATCCGTGGTCAGCGATTTCGACACCGTGCGTGCCGGACGCGCCAACGCTTCCGTGCTCAACCGCATCAGCGTGGACTATTACGGCACCCCCACGCCCATCCAGCAGATCGCATCCGTCGGTTCGCCCGACCCCCGTACGCTGGTGATCACACCGTGGGACGCATCTATCCTCAAGGGCATCGAAAAGGCTATTCAGGAGTCTGATTTGGGTATCAATCCCCAGAACGACGGCAAGTGCATCCGTCTGGCCTTCCCCCAGCTGACGGAGGAGCGCCGCAAGGAGCTGGTCAAGCAGATCCACAAGTACACCGAGGCGGGCAAGGTGGCGGTGCGCAACATCCGCCGCGACGCGCTGGAGAATTTCAAGAAGCAGCAGAAGGCCTCCGAGATCACCGAGGACGAGATGAAGATCGTGGAGAAAGACCTGCAGAAGCTGACCGACGACAGCTGCAAGGAGCTGGATAAGCTGCTGGACAACAAGGAAAAGGAACTGATGTCCGTCTGATGGGCCTGTTCCGCAGAAAAATGCCCCATACGGCGGGGGAGGTGGACAAAAACCGCCTTCCCCGCCATATCGCTATTATCATGGACGGCAACGGTCGTTGGGCAAAGCAGCGTTCGCTGCCGCGCACTGCCGGCCATAAGGCGGGGGCCGAGGTATTCCGGGATATCGCCACCTACTGCAAGGAGCTGGGCGTGGAATACCTGACGGTATATGCGTTCTCCACGGAGAACTGGAAGCGTCCGGCCGAGGAGGTCGGCACCATCATGGGCCTGCTGAAGCAGTATCTGCTGGAGGCTGTGGACACCATGGAGCGGGATCATATCCGGCTGAAATTCTTCGGCGACCTGTCCGCCATCGCACCGGAATTACAGGAGCTGGCGGCGGAGACGCGGGAGATCAGCGGTCACTACGACGGGTTTCAGGCCAATATCTGCCTGAACTACGGCGGGCGGGCGGAGATCCTGCGGGCCGCGCAGCGCTGCGCCGAGGCGGGAGAGGACTGGACGGAGGAGAACTTCGGCAAGCACCTGTACTCCGCCGGTATCCCCGATCCGGAGCTGATCATCCGGCCCAGCGGCGAGCTGCGGCTGAGCAATTTCCTGCTGTGGCAGTGTGCCTACAGCGAGTTTTACTTCTGCGACACCCTGTGGCCGGACTTCACCCGGGCGGAGCTGGACAGGGCCATCATCGACTATCAGAAGCGGGATCGCCGTTTCGGCGGCGTGAAGGCGTAAGGAGACAGCATGAAACAGAGAATTTTGGTGGCTGTGGTGGGCATCCCCGCACTGCTGGGTGTATTGTGCTTCGCACCGGACTGGGCCACGATGGCCCTCGTCATGGGCTTGTGCATTATCGCCAGCCACGAGCTGCTGGCGGCGGTGCTGCCGCCGGAAAAGACCCGGCGCTGGTGGGGACTGGCGGCGGCGCTGTCCGTGTTCACAACGGCGGATGTCTACTTCCGTCACGAGCGCTTCGCCGGTACAGCGGCAGCGGGCCTGATGCCGTGGCTGACGGCGTCGCTGGTGATCGTGGTGTTTTTGTGCATGGTGCTGGAGCACGGCAAGAAGGAGGAGCTGGACTTCACGGCGCTGTGTGCCGTGCTGACGGCGGGCATCGCCATCCCGCTGGCCCTCGGCTGCCTTGTGCGGCTGCGGATGCTGGAGCACGGGGCGGGGTTGGTGCTGATCCCGCTGGTGGCGGCGTTTATGAGCGACGCCATGGCCCTGTTCGGCGGCATGATGTTCGGCAAGACCAAGCTGGCCCCGGCGGTCAGCCCCAAGAAGACCCGGGAGGGCGCGGTCAGCGGCCTTGTGGGCGGCATGGCGGGCATGATCCTGTTCCGCATCTTTTTCTTTCTGTGTACGGAGGTGCAGCTGCACATCGGCTGGTGCGTGCTGCTGGGCCTTGTGGGCGCGGTGCTGGGGCAGCTGGGCGACCTCAGCTTCTCCTGCATCAAGCGGCAGTACGGCATCAAGGACTACGGACGGCTGCTGCCGGGACACGGCGGCGTGCTGGATCGGTTCGACAGCGTGATCTTTGCCGCACCGGTGATCTGGATGATCGTGGACGCGGCGCCGCTGTATTGAGGTACATCTATGACAAAGACCATATCCCTGCTGGGCGCCACAGGCTCCATCGGGCGGCAGACGCTGGACGTGGCGCGGGAGCTGGGACTATCCGTGGCGGCGCTGACCGCCAATCGACAGGTGGATCTGTTGGAACAGCAGGCGCGGCAGTTCAGGCCGCGCCTTGCCGTGCTGTATGACCCCGCCGCCGCAAAGGAGCTGCGCGGCCGTCTGCGGGGCACCGGCATCGAGGTGATGGAGGGCCCGGAGGGGCTTACCGCCGCCGCCACGCTGCCGGAGGCGGACACGGTGGTGACGGCGGTGATGGGCAGCGTGGGGCTGGCCCCGACGCTGGCGGCCATCATGGAGAAGAAGCGCATCGCACTGGCCAACAAGGAGACGCTGGTGTGCGCCGGCGAGCTGGTGATGGCCGCCGCCCGGGAGACGGGAGCGGAGATCGTGCCGGTGGACTCGGAGCACAGCGCTATCTTCCAGTGCCTGCAGGGCTGCCGCGACCGCGGCGAGATACGGCGGCTGCTGCTGACCTGCTCCGGCGGGCCCTTTTTTGGGCGCTCCTTCGCGGAGCTGGAGCATGTGACGGCGGCGGACGCCCTGAAGCATCCCAACTGGACGATGGGGGCCAAGATCACCATTGACTCGGCCACCCTGATGAACAAGGGGCTGGAGATCATCGAGGCCATGCGGCTGTACGGCCTGCCGGCGGAGCAGGTGGAGGCGGTGATCCACCGCCAGAGCATCGTCCACTCGCTGGTGGAGTTCCGGGACGGGGCCGTGCTGGCCCAGCTGGGTACGCCGGACATGAAGCTGCCCATCCGGTACGCCATGACGTACCCCTACCGGGCGGAGACGCCGGACAGGACGCTGGATCTGCTGACCTGCGGCGCGCTGACCTTCAGCGCACCGGACTTGGAGGCGTTCCCCTGCCTGCGCATCGCACGGCAGTGCGCGGCGGCGGGGGGAACGGCCTGCGCTGTGATGAACGGCGCCAATGAGGCGGCGGTACAGCGATTTTTGCAGGGCGAGATCGGGTTCAACGACATCCCGCGGCTGGTGGAGCGCGCGCTTTCCCGCGTGACGCTGCAATATCGGCCAGGCCTTGCGGATATACTGGAAGCAGACAGGATGGCCCGGGAGGCTGTCCTGTAAGGCGCGGGGCGCCATAAAGGAGTTGTAGTAATGGTATATATCTTAGCGGCCATCCTTGTGTTCGGCGTGCTTATCGCCGTCCACGAGCTGGGCCATTTCATGGCAGCCAAGGCCTGCGGTGTGCGGGTCAACGAATTTTCCATCGGCATGGGCCCGGCCCTGTGGAAAAAGCAGAAGGGGGAGACGCAGTACTCCCTGCGGCTGCTCCCGGTGGGCGGCTTCTGCGCCATGGAGGGCGAGGAGGAGGACTCCGACGATCCGGCAGCCCTGAATAACCAGGGCTTCTGGGCCAAGCTGCTGATTTTCGCGGCGGGCGCGGCCATGAACTTCATCGCGGGGCTGCTCATCATTCTGGTGCTGTACGCCGGGGCAAAGGCGTTCTACGAGCCGGTGATCACCGACTTTGCCGACGGCTGCCCGCTGGAGAGCGCAGAGGGCTTACAGACCGGCGACCGCATTGTGCGCATCGACGGCGAGCGGGTGTATGTGTACAGCGACGTCAGGCTGCTGCTGGGGCTGAACAAGACCGGCGTATTCGATCTGGTGGTGGAGCGGAACGGGGAGAAGGTCACGCTGACGGACTTCCCCATGGCGCCGCAGACCTACACCGACCAGAATGGGGCGTCCTATACCAGCTACGGTCTGTACTTCGGCGCGGAGAAGGCCACGCTGGGGCGGAAGCTGTCCTACACATGGAACAACGCCGTGGACTTCGTGCGGCTGGTGCGGCTGAGTCTGCAGATGCTGCTGACCGGCGAGGCGGGGGTGAAGGATCTCAGCGGGCCGGTGGGCATCGTGTCCACCATGACGCAGGTGGGCGAGCAGGCCGGCAGCGTCCGCGCGGCGGTGGAGAACATCGCCTATCTGGCGGCGCTGATCGCCGTGAATCTGGCGGTGATGAACCTGCTGCCCCTGCCGGCGCTGGATGGCGGCAAGATCTTTTTCCTGGTCATCAACGCCATCGGGATGCTGCTGTTCAAAAAGCAGATCCCGGCCAAGTACGAGAATTACATCCATTTTGCGGGGCTTGTGCTGCTGCTGGCGCTGATGGCGGTCATCACGCTCAGCGACGTGTGGAAGCTGGTACACTGAGAGGGGATACGATGAGCAGACAGATCATGGTGGGCGGCGTGGCCGTGGGCGGCGGTGCGCCGGTGAGTATCCAGTCCATGTGCAATACCGTCACGGAGAACGTGGAGGCCACGGCGCAGCAGATCCTCCGGCTGGAGCAGGCGGGGTGCGAGATCATCCGGGTGGCGGTTCCCACGGAGGAGGCGGCACGGGCGATCCCGGCCATCAAGGCCCGCATCCATATTCCGCTGGTGGCGGACATTCATTTTGACTATAAGCTGGCGCTGCTGTGCGTGCAGGGCGGTATCGACAAAATACGCATCAACCCCGGTAACATCGGGGCAAAGGAGCGGGTGCGGGCCGTGGCGGACGCCTGTCGGGAGCGGGGCATCCCCATCCGCATCGGCGTCAACGGCGGCTCGCTGGAAAAGGAACTGCTGACCCGGTACGGCGGCGTCACGGCGCAGGCGCTGGTGGACAGCGCCATGGGCCATGTACACCTGCTGAACGACTGCGGGTTCGACGACATCTGCATCTCCGTGAAGTGCTCCCGCGTGCCGGTGAACATGGCGGCGTACCGGATGCTCCGCGAGCAGACGGACTACCCCCTGCATCTGGGCGTCACGGAGGCGGGCACGCCGGAGATGGGCGTGCTGAAATCCGCCATCGGCATCGGCGGCCTGCTGTGCATGGGGGTAGGCGACACCCTGCGGGTGAGCCTGACGGCAGACCCGGCGGAGGAGATCGTGGCTGCCAAGCGTATTTTGCAGGCGGCGGGCATCCGCCGCAGCGGGCCTGATCTGATCTCCTGCCCCACCTGCGGGCGGACGAAATACGACATGATCCCCATTGCGCGGGAGGTGGAGCGGCGGCTGCGGGGCTGCGCCAAGCCCATCACCGTGGCGGTGATGGGGTGCGTGGTCAACGGCCCGGGCGAGGCGTCCGGCGCGGACGTGGGTATCGCCGGGGGGAACGGCGAGGGGCTGCTGTTTGCCAGGGGAAAGATCCTGCGGAAGGTGCCGCAGGAGCAGCTGGTGGACGCGCTGTTTCAGGAAATAGACAAGCTGTAAGGTGAGAAAATGACGGAAAGATTACCGTTTTTTGCATTATTTGAGAGTTTTCAGGCACCGCGCCAGCTGCGTCTGCTGCTGCATGACGCCTATGTCACCGGCGGTGTGCTGGATCGGGAGGCCCGTACCATTGAGGTACAGGCCGTCAGCGGTGAGACACTGCCGGACGCGGCGGTGAAGTCGCTGGAGCACATGCTGGCCGAGCAATACGGCCTGCGGCGGGTGCAGCTGCACTTCTCCGCGCCGCCTGTGGCGGGCAAGAGCGGCAGCGACCTGCTGTGCGGCAAGGAGATCAAGGGCAAGGCCGTCCCCATCGCGGAGCTGAATCTGAAAATGGGCATGGCCGTGGTGGAGGGCCGGGTCTTTGGTGTGGAGTGCTACCAGCGGCGCAGGCCCGGCCAGTGGTGCCTGAGCTTCGACATGACCGATGAGCACGGCTCCGTGTCCGTCCGGAAGTACATGGACGAGAAGGAGGCCAAGGTGCTGGGCGGCACCGTCAGCGACGGCATGTGGCTGCGGGTGCTGGCCAAGCTGACGCTGACCTTCGACGGCAAAGACCTGCAGCTGCAGCCGGTGAGCATCATGCGCATCCAGCACCAGGGACGGCAGGACACGGCCCCGGAGAAGCGGGTGGAGCTGCACCTGCATACCCAGATGAGCACCATGGACGCCCTCACGGATGTGGGCAAGGTGGTGAAGCAGGCGGCGGCGTGGGGCCATCCCGCCATCGCCATCACCGACCACGGCACGGTGCAGGCGTTCCCCAAGGCCCGGGACGCGGGCAAGGGGAAGATCAAGATCCTCTACGGCGTGGAGGGCTATTTCGTCAACAATCTGGACGACCGCATCGCCGTACATGGCCCGCAGGAGCAGGCGTTTTCCGACGAGATCGTGTGCTTCGACATCGAGACGACGGGCCTGAAGGTGGAACGGGAGGCCATCACCGAGATCGGTGCGGTGGTGCTGAAAAACGGCGAGATCACGGAGCGGTTCCAGACCTTTGTGAACCCCAACCGGCGGCTGACGCCGGAGATCATCGGCCTGACCGGCATCACGGATGCTATGCTGGCCGATGCGCCCCAGCTGAAGGAGGCACTGACGGCGTTCCTGCGGTTCGTCGACGGCCGCCCACTGGCGGCACACAACGCGGAGTTCGACATCAGCTTCATCCGGGCGGGCTGCCGCAAGGTGGGGCTGGACTTCGATCCCACCTATGTGGACTCCCTCATTCTGGCGCAGAACCTGCTGCCGGAGCTGGGCAAGTACAAGCTGGACATCGTGGCGGAGCATCTGGATCTGCCCGCCTTCAACCACCACCGGGCCTCCGACGACGCGGCCATGGTGGGCTATATGCTCATCCCGTTTTTTGAGAAGATGGAGAGGGAGCTGGGTATCCACAGCCTGCAGCAGATCAACGGCGAGATGCTGAAGCTGCGGCCCAGGGGCAGCAAGTCCCGATTCCCCAAGCACATCATCATTCTGGCCAAGAACAAGCTGGGGCTGAAGCATCTGTACCAGCTGATCTCGGCGTCCAATCTGAAATACTTCAAGCGCGTGCCCACCATCCCCAAGACGGAGCTGGCGGCCCACCGGGAGGGGCTCATCATCGGCTCGGCCTGCGAGGCGGGCGAACTGTTCCGGGCCGTGGCCGACCACAAGGACTGGGCGGAGCTGAAGCGCATCGCGTCGTTCTACGACTATCTGGAGATACAGCCCATCTGCAACAACATGTTCATGCTGCGCAACGGCGACGTGCAGTCGGAGGAGGAGCTGCGGGAGTTCAACCGCACCATCGTCCGGCTGGGCGAGGAGCTGGGCAAGCCGGTATGCGCCACAGGCGACGTGCACTTTCAGGAGCCGGAGGACGAGGTGTACCGCCATATCCTGCTGGCCAGCAAGAAATTCCCGGACGCCGACGCGCCGCTGCCCATCTACTTCAAGACCACCGACGAGATGCTGGAGGAGTTCGCCTATCTGGGGCCGGAGACGGCCCACAGGGTGGTCATCGACGATCCCCGGCGCATTGCAGACCGCATCGAGGACATCGAGCTGCTGCCGCCGGGCCAGCTGTTCCCGCCCCGGCTGGAGAACTCCGAGCAGGAGCTGCACGACATGGTGTGGGACAAGTGCCACGAGCTGTACGGCGACCAGCCGCCCCAGCTGATCGTCGACCGGCTGGACGTGGAGCTGAAGAGTATTCTGGGCAAGTACGACGTGGTGTACATGTCCGCCCAGAAGCTGGTGCAGCGCAGTCTGGAAAACGGCTATCTGGTGGGCTCCCGTGGCTCCGTGGGCTCCAGTCTGGTGGCGTACATGTCGGGCATCACGGAGGTGAACTCCCTGCCGCCCCATTACCGCTGCCCCAAGTGCAAGAACACGGAATTCGTCACTGACGGCAGCTATGGCTGCGGCGCGGATATGCCGGACAAGATGTGCCCCATCTGCGGGGAGAAGTACGTCAAGGACGGCTTTGACATCCCCTTTGAGACGTTTCTGGGCTACGGAGGCGGCAAGGTGCCGGATATCGACCTGAACTTTTCCGGTGAGTATCAGTCCCGCGCCCACCAGCACGCCATTGAGATGTTCGGCAAGACCCAGGTGTTTCGCGCCGGCACCATCGGTACACTGGCGGAAAAGACCGCCTACGGCATGGTGAAAAAGTATCTGGAGGAGCGGCAGCAGTCGGCGCCCAACGCCGAGATGAACCGGCTGACGCAGGGCTGCGTGGGCGTGCGGCGCACCACGGGCCAGCACCCCGGCGGTCTGGTGGTGGTGCCGGACGACATGGATGTGGAGGATTTCACCGCCGTGCAGCACCCCGCCGACGACGCGGGCAGCGACACCATCACCACCCATTTTGAATACCACTGCATGGAGGACAACCTGCTGAAGCTGGACATGCTGGGGCACGATGACCCCACCATGATCAAGATGCTGGAGGATCTCACCGGCGTCAACGCACGGGCCATTCCGCTGGACGATCCGGACACCATGAGCATCTTCACGTCCTCCAAGGTGCTGGGCTTTGAAAACGACGAGATATTAGGCCCCACCGGCGCCGTGGCTATCCCGGAGTTTAACACCCGCTTTACCCGCGGTATGCTGATGGACACCATGCCCAAGGATTTCAACACGCTGGTGCGCCTGTCCGGCTTCTCCCACGGCACGGATGTGTGGCTGGGCAACGCCCGGGAGCTCATCGTCAGCGGCACCGCCTCCGTTCTGGAGACGGTGGGCTGCCGCGACGATATCATGCTGTACCTGATCTCCATGGGGCTGGAGCCCAAGATGTCCTTTAAGATCATGGAGGCCGTCCGTAAGGGCAAGGTAAAAAAGGGCGGCTTTCAGGAGGGCTGGGAGGAGGCCATGCGGGACCACGAGGTACCGGATTGGTACATCGGGTCGCTGGCTAAGATCGGCTATCTGTTCCCCAAGGCCCACGCCGTGGCCTATGTGATGATGGCGTTCCGCATCGCGTGGTTCAAGGTGCATAAGCCTCTGGCGTTCTACGCCACGTTCTTCTCTATCCGGGCCAAGGCCTTCGACGCGGAGTACTGCTGCGCCGGGCTGGACGCGGTGAAGCAGAAGATACGGGAGATCGAGAACAACAAGGACGCTACCGACGTGGAGCAGAACCTGCTGGTGACGCTGGAGGTGTGCTACGAGTTCTATCTGCGGGGCTTCCACTTCGACACCATCGACATCTACAAGTCCGACGCCACCAAATTCGTTATCACGGACAACGGTCTGCTGCCGCCCTTCGTCACCGTGCACGGGCTGGGCGAGGCGGCGGCGCTGGACACGGTGGAGAAGCGCAGGGGCAAGGCCTTCATTTCCGTGGAGGAGTTCGCCAATACCTGCAATAAGCTGAGTAAGACCCACATCGAGCAGCTGAAGGCGCTGGGCGCCTTCGCCGGTATGGCGGATACCAGTCAGGTGAGCCTGTTCTGAAATGTGAAAAAAGAGTACCCGCGCAGGCGCGGGTACTCTTTTTCTGCGTTTTTACGGGGCATCCGGGGCATCCTCCGGCGTATCCTGCGGGGACGGCGCGTCCCGCGAGACGTCCTCCGTGATGGTGGGGATGAAGGCGCGGGCCAGCCGACCCTTGCCCCTCTGCTTGATATAGAAGTAGCCGATGGTGCTGAATACCACCGCGCCGACGAAGTTGACGAACAGATCGGCCATGGTGTCGTACAGACCGATATCCAGATAGCCGTCGAAGCCCAAGTCCTGCCCGTTGACGGCGACAGAGTGGATGCCGTCGATGGTAATGGGAATGTTGCGGTTCGTGGGATCCAGCATGACGGAGGTGATGGACTGCACAACAGTATCCTTCTGCATATCCATGTGGAACAGGCGATCCATGCCGAACTCAAAGAACTCCCACAGCACGCCCACCGTCATGGAGAAGCAGAACGCCGCCAGCGCCACATAGATGGGGGACAGCTCGAACTTGATGCGGCTGTTGCGGTTGAGGATGTCGATGAGGGCGAAGCCCGTGGCGGCGCAGAGGAAGCCGGTGGTGGTGTGGAGCATGGAATCCCAGTGGGGGTAGGTGATGAAATAGCACTCCAGCTCGCCCAATATCTCCGCCGCGAAGATGAACAGCAGAATAATGATCTCCAACGTGGACGGCAGCTCAATGCCGAAGTTCTGCTGGATGAAAAACGGCAGCAGGAACAGTGCCAGCACCAGCAGGCAGATGAACGCGCTCTCGTACTCGCCGCGAATGATGGAGGACACCAGCGTGGCCAGTACGATAAGCCGCAGGACGAGGTACACGGCGAACACCACCGGCTGGCGGCGGATGGTGCCCTTCAGGTCGCGGGGATGGGAAAAGGGTTTAGTTTTTTTCATGATTGTTCTCCTGTTTCGCTGACCGGCACGACGGGCAGGTACAGTCATTTTTCCGACAGCTCCGGCAGCTGCCGCAGCAGTCCTTTCGATTCCGGACGGCGGCGCGGAAGGCGAAGAACAGCGCGACTCCTACCGCTGCGAGAATGAGAATATCCCAGATGCTCATAGCAGCAGCCCGATGCCGTGGGTCACGAAGGCGGCTACCCACGCGATAAGGCACTGCCACACGGCCAGACCCGCCGCCCATTTGCCGCCCAGCTCACGCCGGACGGAGGCCACCGCCGCGATGCACGGCGTGTACAGCAGACTGAACACCAGCAGGGACGCCGCCGACAGCGGCGAGAGGATGCTGCCGATGCTGCCGCCGAACAGCACCTCCAGCGTGGATACTACGCTCTCCTTGGCCATGAAGCCGCTGATGAGGGCGGTGCAGATACGCCAGTCGCCCAGTCCCAGCGGCGCGAACAGCGGTACCAGCAAACCGGCGACCATGGCCAGCATACTATCCGCCGAGTCGGACACCATGTTCAGGTGCAGGTCAAAGCTCTGGAGGAACCATACCACCACCGTGGCGATGAGAATGACGGAGAAGGCTCGCTGCAGGAAGTCCTTGGCCTTTTCCCACAGCAGCTGCGCCACGTTTTTGGCGCTGGGCAGCCGGTAGTTGGGCAGCTCCATCACGAAGGGGATGGGCTCACCCCGGAACAGCGTGTCCCTGTAGAGCAGCGCCGCCAGTACGCCCACCAGAATGCCCAGCAGGTATAGCCCCGCCATGATAAGGCCGCCCCGGCCGGGGAAGAATACGCTGACAAAGAAGGAGTAGATGGGCAGCTTGGCCGTACAGCTCATGAACGGCGTCAGCAGGATGGTCATTTTCCGGTCGCGCTCGCTGGTCAGGGTGCGGGTGGCCATTACCGCCGGCACCGTGCAGCCGAAGCCGATGAGCATGGGCACGATGCTCTTACCGGACAGGCCGATCTTCCGCAGCAGCTTATCCATAACAAAAGCCACGCGAGCGATGTAGCCGCTGTCCTCCATTAAGGACAGGAAGAAAAACAGCGTCACGATAACGGGTAGGAAGCTCAGCACGCTGCCCACGCCGGTGAAGATGCCGTCGATAACCAGACTATGGATCGCCGGGTTCACGTCCAGCCGCGTCAGGGCGCTGTCCGTCAGAGCGGACAGACTGTTAATGCCTGTTTTCAGCAGGGACTGGAGCCACGCGCCGATGACATTGAACGTCAGATAGAACACCAGCACCATGATGCCGACGAAGCAGGGAATGGCGGTGTGGCGTCCGGTGAGGAGGCGGTCGATCCGCTCGCTGCGTATGCGCTCCCGGCTCTCCCGGGGCTTGATGACCGTCTGCTCGCACAGCCTCTCGATGAAGTCAAAGCGCATATCCGCGATGGCGGCGCTGCGGTCCAGACCGCGTTCCGTCTCCATCTGCTGAACGATATGCTCCAGCATCTCCTGCTCGTTCTCGTCCAGCGCCAACTGCCGGAGGATAAGGGGGTCACCCTCAATAGCCTTGGTGGCGGCAAAGCGCACCGGCAGACCGGCCTGCTCGGCATGGTCCTCGATAAGATGCACCACCGCGTGGATACAGCGGTGAACGGCGCCGCCGTGGTCGTCCTTGTCGCAGAAGTCCTGCTTCAGCGGCGGCTCCTGATACCGGGCGACGTGAATGGCGTGGCGCACCAGCTCGTCCACGCCCTCGTTTTTGGCGGCGGAGATGGGGACCACCGGCACGCCCAGCATGGCCTCCATGGCGTTGACGTCGATGGAGCCCTGATTACCCACCAGCTCATCCATCATGTTCAGCGCCACCACCGTGGGAATATCCATCTCCAGAAGCTGCATGGTCAGGTACAGGTTCCGCTCGATGTTGGTGGCGTCTACGATGTTGATGATAGCCTTGGGCTTATCCTGCAGGACAAAGTTCCGGGATACGATCTCCTCGCTGCTGAAGGGCGACATGGAGTAGATGCCCGGCAGATCTGTGACCTCCGTATCGGGATAGCCCCGGATGACGCCGGTCTTTCGATCCACCGTGACGCCGGGGAAGTTGCCCACATGCTGCTTTGAGCCGGTGAGCTGGTTGAACAGGGTGGTCTTGCCGCAGTTCTGGTTGCCCACCAGCGCGTAGGTCAGGATGGTGCCCTCCGGCAGGGGATGCTCCCCCGCCTTGCTGTGGTACTTGCCGCTTTCACCCAAACCGGGGTGATCCGGGTCACGGGCGCGGTCGGCGCCGATGTGGCTGCGGCTGCGCTGCCGGATAGGCTCAATGTCGATCTGATCAGCCTCCGCCAGACGCAGGGTCAGCTCGTAGCCGTGTACCTGCACCTCCATGGGGTCGCCCATGGGGGCCAGCTTCACCACCGTCACCTCCGCGCCGGGGATCATGCCCATATCCAGAAAATGCTGGCGCAGCGCCCCCTCACCGCCTACCCGGCGGATCACGGCGCTTTTGCCGATTTCCAGTTCTCGCAGTGTCATATGTAAGACTTCCTCTCATGGGATGGTTTATCCCTTAACTGTAAGGGATAAGAGGGGTGTCTGTCAAGTGCGGCGTGCTTGACAACCGGCGGATGGATGCCTATAATGAGGAAAATATGCAGCCGCTGGAAGGGAGGGCGTCCTGTGCCTCCGAAACCGAAGTTTACAAGAGAAGAAATGGTGGAGGCCGCGCTGGAGCTGGTGGCCCGCCGGGGCGCGGAGGCGCTGACGGCCCGGGAGCTGGGCGCGGCGCTGGGCAGCTCCGCCCGTCCGATCTTCACGGTGTTCCGCAGCATGGACGAATTGCAGCAGGCCGTGCGGGAGGCCGCCATGCGCCGGTTCGAGCAGTTCGTGCGCCAGCCGGTGGCGAATATGCCGGTGTTCAAGCAGGTGGGCCTACAGATGGTGCGCTTCGCCATGCAGGAGCCGAAGCTCTATCAGCTGCTGTTCATGCGGGAGAATGCCGACACCGCCGGATTTGAGAACATGCTCCGCGCGCTGGGCGGCACGGCGGAGATCTGTATGGAGGCTATCCGCAGGGACTACGGCCTGACGCCGGAGGAGGCCCGCACGCTGTTTGAAAACGTGTGGATCTACACCTTCGGCATCGGCGCGCTGTGCGCTGCCCACGCCTGCCGCTTCTCCGAGGAGGAGCTTGGGCAGATGCTGACCTCCCAGTTTCAGGCCATGATGCTGCTGATGCGCAGCGCCCGGTGACAGACGCAGAACAGGGAAAAACGCCGCCCTATGGGGCGGCGTTTTTGTGGCTTCAGGAGCCGCTGCCGGGGGCGGCGGGGGGCTGTCCGTTTCCGGGGGCCGAGGGACGCTGACCGTCGCCGCCGGGGAACTGGCCGCCGGAGCCGCCCATACCGCCCATGCCGGTGCGGATGCTGACGCTGTCATCGGCGGTGATGCCGCTGTCGGAAAACGTCAGCGTCACGGCGTCCGCCAGCTGCGCGGCGATGTCCGCGTCGGTAACGGCGTCGGTGGTGCCGGTGCTGACGATGCTGCCGGCGGTACTGTTGGCGCCGGCGGCGTCCCCGTCGGCGGTGCTGCCGCAGGCCGCCAGCGAGACCAGCATGGCCCCGGCGCACAGGAGCGATACGATTTTTTTCATGGGGTGTGACCTCCTTTTGTTTTTGTGCCCCCATCATACGGCGGACGCCTAAAGGCAGGCTAAAGAAAAAAGGAAAAGTTTCTTTAGGTACGCTTTAGCCTGCCTGTGTAGGATGGAGACACAAAAGGAGGTGCCCACCATGGCAAACCAGATCCAGAGCTGCTTCCGGCGCTATGAGAAGAAATACCGCCTGACGGCGGTGCAGCTGGGCGGAAAGGCCGTCGGAGAGCGTATCCTGAAGATCACCATCCCTGAAAATCTGGACTACGAGGGGCTGTTTGACGACCTGTTCGCCCGGTACACCACGGCGCACACGCTGGTGAAGGTCAAGACCAGCAACATGGGCACGCTGTACGAGTTGGAGTACTGCGTCACCCTGCCGGAGGATCGTATCCCCAAGGAATTTCTGGACGCGCTGCGCTGCCGCAACGGCAACCTGAACATCGTATGCGGACGCGAGCTGACAAGGGACGCACTGTAACGGCGCATACGGCATCCGGCGGAGGGCCTGCGCCCTCCGCCGGATGCTTTGCGGCTTCGGGGCGAAACACCGTCTTGAAAAAAGCGTATGTGCGTGCTGTAATGTGCCTGCAAAAAAGACCGCCGCACGGCGGTTTTTCAAAAGCGGGTCGGTTAATTTTCTCTAACCGCTCTGAGAGGAGGCCTCACAGATATGAAAGAGAGCTGTCTTGCCGCCAACCTCCGGGAGACGGTGACGCAGCGGTTCCCAGTGCAGGCACAGGCGCTGTGGGCGGAAAACGCCGGCGCCGCTGCTTCTGCGACTGCACGATTTCTGCCTGAAGATCGGCGATTCGGAGGAGGAACGGCCGTAAGGAAAAACGCGAGCAGGAGGTTGACAACGGAGCTCTGTGCGCGTATAATGCACAATGCATATTGTACGATATGTATTAAATGTTTTATTCTCGCCGGGAGAGGTGCAGACAATGGCTCCGAAGAACAAATTCACGAAAACGGAAATGGTGGAGGCGGCGCTGCGGGTAGTGCGGGCCAAGGGCGCCGGAGGGCTGACCGCCAAGAACATCGGGGATGAGCTGGGCACGTCCACGCAGCCTATCTTTACCGCGTTCGGCTCCATGGACGGCATCAAAACGGCGGTCTATGCCGCCGCAGTGGACGTGTATGACCGCTACACCCACGCGGGCCTGCAGGAGGACATCCCGTTCCTGGGCGTGGGGAAGCAGTACATCCGCTTTGCCCGGGAGGAGCCTGAGCTTTACCGGCTGCTGTTCCTGACCCGGGAAAAGGAGTACAGCGCCGCCGCGTCCATGCGCCATCTGCAGGAGCATGTGCGCCCGGCCCTGATGGATATCTACCACATCACCGGCGAGGAAGCGGACGTCTATTTCCGCGACCTGTGGCTGGTGGTGCACAGCCTGTCCACGCTGATCGTCACCGATGACTGTCCCTACTCCGATCAGGAGGTGGGGCAGATCCTGACGGGCTTCAGTATCAGCATTTGCAAGGCCATCAAGGAGGTGCCCGGCTTTGCCGCCGGTACCTTCGACCGCGATGCGGCCTTCCGCGCGCTGGTGGGCGGGGACGCATAAACGCGATGCCGGACGCGCAGACGCAGTGCAGACCGTGAGATCGGTTTGCGCTGCGTTTTTCATTTCCGGGGACGGGAAGCCGTCCGGCGTGAGAGTCTGGAGGGACGAGCATGACAATACGCACCGTTGATGAGGACATCCGCCTGATCCCGTACTACCGGAACGACGCCGCGTCGCTGCCGTGGTACCAGGACTTGGACGTCTGCAAGCAGGTGGACGACCGGGACACGCCCTATGACGCGGCGCTGCTGCACCGGATGTACGACTATCTCTGCGCCAACGGCGACTGCTGGTACATCGAGTACCGGGGCACGCTGGTGGGGGATATCTCCCTGCGCGCCAGCGGCGAGATCGCCATTGTGGTGTGCAAGGCGTACCAGAACCGGCACATCGGGCGGCGGTGCTGCTGACCGCCATTTGTTCTGAAAGCTCCGGGCCACGATAGGCTCAAGGAAATTTTGCCGTGCGCGCCACAACTCCTTTTCCTCCTGCAGAGCTTCCTCCATCTGCAAAAGGAGCGCATTCTCCTCCAAAGCTTTTGGCAGGATCGTATCTGCAATGCCAGACAGCATTCTGCTCCAAAAGTCCACGGCAGCGCCCCCTTGTAAATGACTTGCGGAATTATTATACCATTTGATAGAGAGCATTTCCGCTATTTATCTTATGGCGACGAGATCGCTTCGCATTGCCATCCCGCCCCCGATATGCTAAAATATCTCCCAAGGGAGGTGGCACCCATGCTTGATTTCAGTCGCCTGGAGCAATACCGGGAGAACAACCGCATAGAGGCCAAAAAGGCCATGGGCGGCCTGCCCAAGAGCATTTGGGAGACCTATTCCGCCTTCGCTAACACGCTGGGCGGCGTCATCCTGCTGGGCGTTATTGAGACGGCGGACAAGACCTTCGATTCCGTAGACCTGCCCGATCCCGATGGCTTGATCCGTGAGTTTTGGCACATCATCAACGATCCCATGAAAGTTAGTGTCAATATCCTGGCCGAAAAAGATGTGTATGTGGAAGAAGTCGGCGGCGATCACATCGTCGTTATCAAAGTCCCCCGTGCGGACCGAGCCTACAAGCCCGTGTATGTGGACAATGATACCCGCAACACCTATCGCCGAAGCGGCGAGGGCGATTACCGCTGTACATACGAGGAGTATCAGGCTATGGTGCGGAATGCGACTGCCCAATCGCCGGATATGTACTTGGTGCGTGGCATGGGACTTGAAGCCCTAAACTCCGAGAGCGTGCGCAGCTTCCGGCAAAGAATGAAGCTGTACCGCCCCGGACATATGTGGGAACGCTTGGACGACACAGCATTCCTGCAAAAAATTGGTGCCATAGGCGATGACGGCGGCTTACTGCACCCGACTTTCGCCGGACTGCTGATGTTCGGCAATCACCAAGACATTCTCTGCGAATACCCTGATTATGCCATAACCTACCGTGAGCAGCTTGATGTGAAAGGCAATTGGGAAGAAACCCCTTGGAACGGCAATGTCTACGAATTCTACTACTGGGCTTACAACAAACTGCAGCAGGATGTGAAAACGCCCGCCTGTATAAGCTGAAAGCGTAAGGCAGCTCAAATCCTGCGCCGCAATAGACAAAGAACTACCGCATTGTTTTTCCTACACTTTTTAGCTTTTTTTGGCGGTTTCCTCTCGATTTTAATTCCTTTCCTAACATCTTGCGACCTGAGTTTCCCATGTGTTCCACACTTGTCTGTGGCATTTTATGTGGTCAAAGGTAAAGCCTCGCCGGAGCAATTCCAGCGGGGCTTTGCGGTATTCTCGGCATCCCGCTTTTCCACTCGATGAACAACACGAAATCGCGCCGAGGCCACCCCATGAGGTGGGATGCCATAATCAAAGAAAACAGCCGGCACGGCGTGAGATCTTCCGGGAAGAGCGAAGCTGGAGAAAAGGCGGGTGGCGTGAAAAGAACGCCTCCATACCATACAATAACCCTAAAGCTATTAAGGAGAGCGAATGCAGTGAAAAACAGGAGCTCTAAATATTAAAAACTCCTTAAAATTTGCAGATTGTTTTTACTTGATGCACTTTTTACTATATAATAAGAATAGATATGCGCCGCGATGTAAAACATGAGACGGCGAAAAGGGAATATCCGAATATTGATGTGTATGGTGCGGCACAGCAGCATTTTCGCTTTCTGTTCCGTGAATTTGAAAGAAATCAGGATGATTGATAAAGCTCAAGGAGGGGAGGCAAAAGCATGCAATCCAATTGGAGTTCTAAACGGGATTGGCTTCTGTTCCGAAACAAGATTGCCGGATGGCAGGAGGCTTATATCGGGAGGCTGAACAAGGAATATATCGAATTGTTGCGTGGAGACGGTTCCGAAGCTGATAAGTTTTGGAAGTTATGCAAGCGCATCCGTGAGGATAGACGCTGTGCCGGCGTGCAGATCTCCATGAGAGGATCGGATCCTCTTCCAATCATCTGCCGTATGATCAATGAGTGAGTTATCACACTCGGCGATCTCGACGAGTTCAGTGAGGAACTGCGGGAGGCGGTGGCAACAATTACGGAGCCACATAAGGACATATAAAAGGGAAATTTGATACATAAATCATCGACCCGTAGGCGCGATTGACACCGCAATGCCCACAGGCCATATACACAGGGCAGTGGCTTTGCGCAGCAAGGTCGCTGCCCTGCCGCCATTTTATAAACCATGTTGAACAGGAGGCTTATTTATGACCTATCTGCTCTATATGAAACGCTCATTTACGCGCAGTTCCCGCCGTCATGCGGTGCTGTTTGCGGTACTGACCTGCGCGTTTCTGCTGCCGCTGCTGATCTGCATCTATCGGGACAGCAATGCCTGGGGCACGCGGCAATATCTCCTTGCCCGTTCCGCGGGTGAAACCTATCACATTGGGAACGCAACGGAAGTGGACATGCCATATTTTGAGGGCATCCGTGGTCTGTCCACGCCCGTTTATCGTGACGGCACCATCTATCTGCATATTCTGTCAGACGATGAATGGAGAAATTCGGAAAGCGTGACCGTTTTTGAGAACGAGATCCGCAAGCGCATGGAAGCATCTGGAAACGAAGCCCTGCTCCCGACTGCGTTCAGCTATGAATACGCCCACGGGATATCCACCGATCCGTCCCATCTTTCGGGGCAGCGAAGCCTTCTGCTCGTCAATATGCTGGTCATTCTGCTCTCGGTATCGGTGGTGCGTTCCGCTTACCGAAGTCACCTGAAGCGCTTTATCTCTGACATTGGGACGCTCCGCGCCTGCGGAGCCAGCCGCCGTCAGATCAGCGCCCTGTTTGCCGCGGAGCTTGCGGCAGTGTTCCTGCTGGCGGCGGCCTGCGCCGTGGTTATTTCCGTTGTATCGCTGAAAGCGCTGTTCACGGCGTTTCTTGAGATCCGCCATGACAGCCTTGCGTGGCTGATCTTTCATGTGGAGCCGATGAATATTTTGCTCCATCTGGCGGTTTTCTTCGTTACACTGGGACTGTCGCTGGGCATGACCCTGCACCGGTACAGCCGCGAGCCTGCGCGGGTGCTGCTGAACGATGTGAAAAATATGTCGAAGGTCAAGCGCGGACGAAAGCCCCTCAGACGGCGTTTCACCCCGGCGGCAACCCTCTGCGGCCTGTGGCGCAGCCGCACGAACCGCAGCCTCCGTTCCTGCCTTGCCGTTTCCGTTCCCGTCATGGCGGTTTTTCTGCTTCTGTTCAACATCCTCACTGTTGCCTTGCAGGTCACGGGCGCGGAGGAGGAATGGGGGTTGAAGGTTTCCCGTTCCTCCCATGACGGAGAAGGCTTTTCGGCTGAGGACATGGCGTATGTTTCCTCTCTGGAGGGTGTGGAGCAGACGCGTCCCGTATATGAGCCGGACGGCTATATCCTGCTGCCGGAGTCCCCGGAGGAGGTGGAGACGCCGCTGCGCATTCGACCGTACAGCGGTCTTGGCGCGGCGTCTCAGACGCTTTCCAAATATGAGATCGCCGTCAGCCGCAAGGCGGAACGCGGCGTCGGGGATGTACTGCGGCTTTGCCGGTCGGAAGCGTATTACGATGTAAACGGGGGTATCAAGCAGCTCGCACCGGAGGATGTGACCGCGCTGACGGTGGCCGCACTGACGGACACGAAGCCGTCCGGATGGGCGCTGGATATCTATGTGAGCGATGACCTGTATGCGGACATCATCGCCTCAGAGCCGGCAACCGGCATCGAGATCGCCCTGACCGATTCTGCCATGAACGCGCAGGTGGAGGCCGCCCTGCGGACGCATTTTGCAGGCGCGGAGTATGCTGTCACCAACCGTCAGTCGGGGGCGGACTTCCTACGGGAGATGTCCTCCGGCGTGTATCTGCTGCTGGGGTACATCTTTGCGGCGCTGTTTCTGTTTGTCCTGCTGATCCTCTATGTCCGGCTCTGCGACTACATCGGGGGCAGCCGCCCGCTGATCCGCTCCCTTCACAGGCTGGGCGCGTCAAAGCGGACGCTGTACCGCTCCTATATCCGGCAGGACGGGATCTCCGCCGCCGCTGCCGTTGCCGCGCCGTTTCTGATCAGCCTTCCGCTGACGGCGCTGCTGTGCGTGTGGCAGAAAGCCCCGCTGCACCTTGACGGCGGGATGCTCGCAGCATACGCGGCTCTGGCGGCGCTGCTGCTGTTTACCTACTGGCATCCCGTACACCGCTCGCTCAAGCGCGTATTACGTCCGCTATGACCATGCAGAAAGGAGATTTTCCGATGAATGCAGTTACAGTAAAAAATTTGACCAAGGTGTTCCGGCAGGGCGATGAGGATATCTACGCCGTGGACCATGTCAGCTTCACCGTTGCGCCGGGTGAAATGGTCGCCATTGTGGGGCAGTCCGGCTCCGGCAAGACCACCCTTCTGAACCTGATCGGCGGTATTGAGCATCCCACCTCCGGCAGCGTGGAGGTAGGCGGTGTGGACGTCTGCTCAGCCGATGACGAGACGCTTTCCGGAATTCGCAGACGGAAGCTCGGCTATATCTTTCAGGACTTCAACCTGATTCCCATTCTGACGGCGGAGGAGAACATCATCATGCCGCTGCTGCTGGACGGCAAAAAGCCGGATAAGACGAAGCTGCGGGAGCTGGCGGGCTTTTTGGGCATTGAGAACCGCCTAAAGCATCTGCCGAGTGAGCTGTCCGGCGGACAGAGACAGCGCGTGGCCATCGCCCGCGCCCTGATCAACGACCCGGTGATTCTCCTTGCTGACGAGCCCACCGGTAATCTCGATAAGAAGGCGGCAGACGAGATCATGGAGTTGCTGCTCGCCGTCAACCGCCGTGGAAACACCGTGCTTTTGGTGACGCATGAGCAGCGGTACGCCGATCTGTGCGGAAGAAAGATCGAAATCAGCGATGGGAAGATTTGAACTTTCACCCCGATCAGAGCCGAGAAATCGGGCGAATAAATTTCACAAATGAAACGGAAAGAGGTGCTTAGAATGAAAAAACAATGGATTGCCATATTCCTTTGCCTGTCGTTGTTAGCAACGGGGCTGCTGAGGCTGACCGGCTGCGCCGCAAAGGTGCAGGCGGATGACCTGATGAAGGGCATCACGCAGGAGAAGACTTCCGGAAGGGCGGCGGATGATGCCTTCAAAAACGGAGCGGCAGACTTCGCCGTCCGCCTGTTCCAGAACACGCGGGAGGAGGGAAAAAACAGCCTGATCTCGCCGCTGTCGGTCATGCTGGCGCTTTCCATGACCGCAAACGGCGCCAAGGGCGAGACCCTTGCGCAGATGGAAGTTCTGCTGGGCGGGGATATCCCGATCGATACGCTCAACAAATATCTCCATGCCTATGTCGGCGGCCTGCCCTCTGTGGAAAAGGCAAAGCTGACGCTGGCCAATTCCATCTGGGTCAAGGACAGCGGCTTTACGGTGGAAGAGGATTTCCTGCAAAGAAACGCTGACTACTACGGTGCCGCGGCCTACAAGTCTGCCTTTGATGAAAAAACGCTGAGGGATATCAATAACTGGGTCAAGGAGAATACCGATGGTGTGATTGATAAGATCGTTGACCAGATGGATCCCTATGCCGTTATGTATCTTGTCAATACCGTGCTGTTCGATGCGGAGTGGCAGAATATCTACCACAAGCATGAGGTGAGAGACGGAACCTTTACTGCTATCGATGGCGCAAAGAGAACCGTCTCCATGATGTACTCGAATGAGAGCCTTTATCTGGACGATGGGAAAGCGACCGGATTTCTCAAGCCCTATAAGAACGGCTACAGCTTCGCCGCGCTCCTCCCGAATGAGGGGGTTGCGCTGGATGATTACACCGCTTCCCTGACCGGTGAGGGCTTTCTCACCACAGTAAAAAATGCGAAGGAAGGTCCTGTGGAGGCAGCCATGCCGAAGTTCTCTTATGACTACGGCATCGAAATGAGCGATGCGCTGAAAGCCCTCGGCATGACCGTACCGTTTGACGCGGAGCTTGCGGATTTTTCCGGCCTCGGACACTCGTCCGACGGCAACATTTATATCAGCCGTGTGCTCCACAAGGCATATATCGCCGTGGATGAAAAGGGCACAAAGGCGGGCGCGGCAACCGCGATTGAGGCGCCTGCCGCAGGGGATTGGGAAGATAGGCGCCGTGTTATCCTCGACCGGCCGTTCGTCTATGCCATCATCGATAATGCCGCCGGGCTGCCCATATTCATCGGCGCAGTCACGGACATTCAGAAGTAGTTTAGACTCAAGCGGCAGTCTGTAAGTAAGGAGGCGGTGCATGTGAAAAAGAAAATAACTGCGGGAGTTCTGTTGATCCTGCTGCTGGCAGGAGTTTGTATACAACCCGCCTATGCCAATTCCGCCCAGCGGCATTGGCGCGGCACGGACGGCACGGGCGCGGTCGTGACGGGAGAGGATTGCCCCATTGTGGTGGACAAAGAGCTTTTGACCTTCGATGTGCAGGAATTTCCAGAACAGTATTATCCGGATACGGACAGTTTCCTCGCCTATACCGGGAAAGTCACGGCAGAATATATCTTCCGCAATCCCGCCAACTATGCGGTCACGGCCACGCTGGTTTTCCCGTTCGGTAATCTTCCACATTACGGAGAATACATCTATGACCGTGCAACGGGTCGGCCGGTCGATGTTTCCGATACCCTAAAATACGGCGTTACGCTGGATGGAAACCCAGTAGAGGCGACCGTTCGGCACACCTTGAAGGCACGGCACACAACTTTTTCCCTTGACGAGGATCTGCCAAAGCTGGCGGACAGCTATATCTCCGACAGCTTTTTCAATCCCGATATGCCGGTCTGGGTGCAGAGGTATTCCGTCACGGGCATAGATAAGGAATACGGCGCGGCCACCGCCGCATTTATCATAAATGCAGACAGCACAAAAACGCGGGTACTGTGCGAGGAGCAAACCGGCGGAGCGCGGCTGAAGGCGGGGGTTCGAGCCTCCTGCTGGGTACAAAACGGCGATACGATCACGGTGTATATCTTCGGCGAGTTTCCAAAGGAGGGGCTTGTATGGACGCTGTATGAAAACGGCAGCTGCGAAAAAGTTATCGAAGGCACAGTGTCGCCGGAGATTTCCGAAATGACCTTCAAGGACTATGCTCTCCGTGGCTATGACGAGAACTCCGGCATTCTGGAGGCTGACTGGTACAATGCTCAGGTCGAGCTTCTGCGGCTCAGTTCCGAAACATGGGGAAGTGGTCTGATCCAGATCGAAGAGGGAGATTTTTCACTGATGCGATGGTATGAGTACACCCTCACACTGGAGCCGGGGCAGACATTGAAAAACGCAGTGACAGCGCCGTTGTATCCCGCCATTGATGCGGGCTATACACCGAGCCTCTATTCGTATACCTATCTGCTTTCCCCGGCAAAAACCTGGGCGCAGTTCGGAGAATTGGAAGTTGTGGTAAAAACGCCCTATTACATGACGGAAAGCGGTATTGACGGCTTTACAAAGACGGACGGTGGGTATGCGCTGACCCTGCCGGGTCTGCCGGAAAGCGAGCTGACCTTTACGCTTTCCGAATCGGAGACCCCTCAGCCCCCGAAGTGGTCGAGCTTGTACATTATGACGACAGAGTTTATCCTTGTAATGGCGGCAGTGCTTGCCGCCGTTGGCGTAGCCGTGTTTCTGCTAAGCCGCAGGAAAAAGAGAACAAAAAGAGAGAAAGGAAGGTGCGCCATGATGAAACGAAAGGTTTCCGTGATATGGGTGGTCGTTCTTTCTGCTTCGGGCGGAATTGTAGCAATCTAAATCTGTAAATCGAGTATGGAGAGGTCCAAAACCTCTCCATACTTAAAAATCATATGCAAGGAGTGCTGTAAAATGAAATTCTTGTCGAATGAAAAACTGTTCAAGTGTGTTTGCCTCTTTATGATGACACTTACGGGAATCTCGATTCTTGTGGGAACGCAGCTCATGAAAATCATACTAAGCGTTGCTTTGGGTTTATTCGTAGTTTATGCACTCTTGAATTTAATTATCTCTATTCAAGAGAAAAACAAAAAGTAAGACTTTCTAAAGCACAATTCATGCTACCGCTTGCAGACGGAGTTCCGGTACGAGGAGGGCACGGAGTATTCCGAGCCGATGGCAAACTGGGTAGAGTTTGAAGTAAAAATGAATCTGCCGTATAAGGAGACACAGCCCTCCGACCAAATCACCGTACCGGAGCTTCAGGTGAATGCTATGTCCGGGTCAATGGGTGAAACAGATGAAATCACGGCACCCCCCTGCGCCTTCTACTGGCAGGCCCCGGAACCGAATGAGGATGGAACCATGAGCTCCATCATTGGATGCGGGCCTGAGATCGGCGAAGAGACTTCTCTGCCGGAGATCACGGCAGCCGCCGTGGGACTGGTTTCCCACAGAAAGCCAAACGAGATCTGGTTATATTTCGAGGTGCAGCCGGATACAGTGCGGATACAATGCGTCCCCCAAAACGGCGGCGAGGTTGAGACAATCACAGACATTCTTCCGTATGACGGAGGATGTGCGTTCGATCTGAAAAGCGGCAGCTTTGTTTACCGTGTGATTGCAGAATGGGACGATGGCAACCGTGTGGAATATGGCTTCATCGGGAAGTGGTTGTGATCCTGCGGCAATCAGAATAAAGGACTGACTATGATAAAGATACTATTGGTAGAAGACGATAAAATTATCGTTGCGAGCTTGAGCGAATATCTGAACAGCGAAGGGTATCTTGTGCGAAGTGTATCCGGGCAGACGGCGGCCATGAAGCTGCTTGCGGAGGAAAAGGCGGATCTTGTGCTGTTGGATGTGTCATTGGCGGAGGGCAACGGCTTCGCGGCGTGCAGCGCGATCAAGGCTGAGTTTGATATCCCCGTTATTTTCCTTACCGCGTCCGGCGATGAGTTCAGCACTGTTACGGGCTTCGATCTGGGTGCCGACGATTATATTCCAAAGCCGTTTCGCCCACGAGAGCTTATCTCCCGCATCCGAAATGTGCTCCGACTCACCGGCAGCATGGGCAAAACGGTGAAGCTCGGTGATGTGGTGGTGGACACCGAAAAGGGCACGGCGGTGAAGAACAGCAGGGACCTGTTCCTCTCAGCGCTGGAATACCGCCTTCTGCTGTTTTTCATCAACAATCGGGGAATCGTGCTTACCCGTGAGCGGCTTCTTGACGCCATCTGGGATGTTGCCGGCGAGTATGTCAATGACAATACGCTGACGGTGTACATCAAGCGGCTGCGGGAGAAGATTGAGGACGACCCTGCCGACCCGAAGATCATTCTGACGGTTCGCGGGACAGGATATAAGGTGGACGCATGATCAAGCTGCTGAAAAACAAAGAGGTGCGAAAGACACTGCTGTGGCAGCTGCTGCTCTCCGCAGCCGCCTGCGCCGTCTGCTTTTTCTTCGACATTCGCGCCGGGCTGACAGCCGCAGGGCTTTCTCTGCTCCTTATGCTGGTCTTCTGCATCAGCACTTATAAGAGGTATCAGAGGATTTCTTCCCTTGCGGATGATATCAATCAGGTTCTGCACGGCGACAGTTCGATCGATTTTGACAGCTATTCAGAGGGTGAGCTGAGTATCCTCCACAGTGAGATCTATAAGATGACCATACGCCTGCGTGAGCAGCAGCAAACGCTGACAAGGGAAAAGGCATATCTTGCCGATTCCATCGCGGACATCTCTCACCAGATCCGCACGCCCCTGACCTCTATCAATCTGCTGATTGGACTGCTGTCGGAGCCGAAGCTGACCGACGCGCGCAGGCAGCAGCTTATCCATGAGCTCTACGAGATGCTCTCCCGCATTGACTGGCTGATCACCACACTTCTGAAGATCTCACGGCTGGACGCCGGCACGGTGCAGTTCAAGCAGGAGCAGGTCAGTCTGGAGGAGCTGCTCAAAAAGGCCTGTGTGACCCTGCTCATTCCCGTGGAGCTGCGCGGGCAGGAGCTGCTCATCCATGCGGACGGGGCTTTCCGGGGAGATCTCTCGTGGACGAGCGAAGCCATCGGCAATATTGTGAAGAACTGCATGGAGCACACCCCAGAGGGGGGCAGGATTGAGATCGACGCAACCGAAAACGCCCTGTTTTCCGAAATTATAATTAAAGACAACGGCACGGGCATTTCTCCGGAGGATCTGCCCCACATCTTTGAACGCTTCTATAAGGGCAAGGATTCCGACGGCAAAAGCTTTGGGATCGGGCTTGCCTTATCACGCATGATTATAGCTGGGCAAGGGGGAACCGTAAAGGCAGAGAACCGCAAGCCCGTAGGAGCCATGTTCACCATACGCTTTTATAAGGGAACCGTCTGACCGGCGGCTCCCTTTTTTACTAAGTGACGGATCCGTCACCCGGAAGTCACCGCTGTGTCACCATGACAAAATAGAATGAGGGTGTAAAAAGCGAAAGGAGTATCCCGATATGGAGATTTTGAGAGTGGAAAACCTGACAAAGGTATATGGCAAGGGCGAGAACGAGGTGCGGGCGCTGGACGGCGTTTCCTTTTCGGTGGAGAAGGGAGAGTTTGTCGCCGTGATCGGCCCCTCCGGCTCGGGCAAATCCACACTGCTTCACATCCTCGGCGGCGTAGACCGGCCTACAGGCGGCAAGGTATTTATGGACGGCAAGGATGTGTATGCGCAGAACGAGGAACAGCTTGCCATCTTCCGCCGCCGTCAGGTGGGACTGATCTATCAGTTTTACAATCTCGTTCCGGTGCTCAATGTCACGGAAAACATCACGCTCCCCGTACTTATGGACGGGCAGAAGGTCAATCAAAATCGACTGGCTGAGCTGATGACCACTCTGAAGCTTACCGGCCGGGAGAACCACCTGCCGAACCAACTCTCCGGCGGCCAGCAGCAGCGGGTGTCCATCGGCCGGGCTCTGATGAACGCGCCCGCTGTGGTGCTTGCCGATGAGCCCACCGGAAATCTTGACTCCAAAAGCAGCCGGGAGATCGTGGAACTGTTGAAGGTTTCCAACGAAAAATACGGGCAGACCCTCCTTGTCATCACCCACGACGAGAGCATCGCACTGCAGGCGGATCGCATCCTTTCCATTGAGGACGGGAAAATCACCAGAGACGAGGTGATCCGCAGATGAATGTTTTCAACAAGGTAACCTTAGAGAGCCTGAAGAAAAACAGGACGAGGACCATCGTCACGATCATCGGCATTATGCTCTCGGCGGCGATGATCTGCGCGTCCACGACCCTTGTCTCCAGTATGCAGAATTTCGTGCTGCGTTGTGCGATCCACATCGACGGGGACTGGTACGGAGCGGTTTATGACGCCGCATATAAGGACTATGAGGACATCCGCGATTCCGGCAAGGTTTCCTCCGCCGCCTACGCGCAGGTTCTGGGTTATGCGAAGATCGACAGCGCCAACGAGCGAAAGCCCTATCTGTATGTACTTGGCGGCGATGTGGCCTCCGGCTATTTTAAGACAATGCCGGTGCATCTCATTTTAGGTACGCTGCCGAAGGACTCCACGGAAATTATTCTGCCAGAGCACCTGACATCAAACGGCAAGGTGAATTATACGCTCGGCGACACCGTCACGCTTGATGTGGGTGACAGGACACTTGACGGCCGGAGGCTGGGACAGGACACGCCCGTATACACCTATGACAGCGAAATGCAGGTGGAGATTATGAGCGGCGAAAGGCTCGAAAACACCGAACCGAGAACCTATACGGTGGTCGGTATCTATGAAAGGCCTACCTTTGAGGACTATTCCGCGCCCGGGTACACAGCGCTTACGGCAGCGGACACCGAATCCGCCGATCAGGCTCCGATTCATTGTTATTTCAAGCTGCACAAGCCCGCCGGGGTGTATGACTTCATGAAGGAAATGGGCTATACGCAAGAGTATCGCTATGCCTACAATACAAAGGTCCTGCTGTATTCCGGCACGGCTCCGTTCGATTCCTTCCTTACCGCGTTTTACAGTCTTGCTGCCATCATCATCGCGCTGATCGTGTTCGGCTCTGTATCGCTCATCTATAACGCATTCTCCATTTCTGTTTCGGAGCGGACAAGGCAATTCGGCCTGCTGTCCTCGGTGGGCGCCACCAGAAAGCAGCTTCGAAGAATGGTGCTGTTTGAGGCGCTGGCGGTCAGCATTGTAGGCATCCCACTGGGCATTCTGGTGGGTATCGGCGGTATCGGCATAACGCTCCTCCTGATCGGAGATAAATTTTTCTCCATTGTCCGTGTGGACATTCCCATGCGGCTCTGTGTTTCGTGGCAGGCTGTCGTCATTGCTGCGGTCATTGCACTTGTCACGGTTCTGATCTCGGCATGGATTCCCACAAAAAGGGCAACCGGAGTTTCCGCCGTGGAGGCGATCCGCCAGAGCATGGACATCAAGGTAAGCGGCAGACCCGTCCGAACCTCGAAGCTCGCCTACAAGCTGTTCGGACTTCCCGGCGTCCTTGCCGGCAAGCACTATAAGCGCAACCGGAAAAAATACAGAACCACCGTCGTCAGCCTCTTTATGAGCATCGTCCTCTTTGTTTCTGCGGCGGCCTTCACCGACTACATGATGGAATCCGCCGAGGGAGGGCTGGCCTCCGATCAATTCGACCTGATCTACGCGGCGGAGTCAGACGCTTCCTCCGCCATGACACCCGATGCGCTTCTGGAGCTGCTTTTTTCCGAGCAGAATGTCACCGGAGGTACCTATACCAAGAAACAGTTTTTGCAGGGCGATATCTCCCGCGAATATGTCACGGCAATGTATGCCGACCGTTTTGCCGACTTCGGCATGGAGCGTGAGGACGCAGCGCCGAAGGAGCTCAGCATCTCCGGTTATCTGTACTTCGTTGCGGACTTCGAGTTCAACAGGTTACTGGAAAAGTACAACCTGAAGGAAGCGGATTACTATGACCGGGACAAGCCCCTGGGCATTGCCCTGGATCGCAACATTGAGCTTGATCGCCGGCTTGAGAAGTATGTCACGCTGGACACGCTCAAGGGCGATGGGTGCGTGATTGAGGGTCTTTACTATGTAGAGATCGACGGATATTACAGAAAAGACAGCCGGATCGATGAGAATGGCAATAAGGTCGTCCTCTATCAAAACAGAGACAACGAGAACGACATCATCGAGCTGCCCTATGAGGAATCCTTTGCAAAATACACGCTGCGGTCCGAAAAAACCATTGAGGAGGCTCCGTTCTTTGTCAGCCGCAGCACGCCGGTGGCCATCAATATGATCTATCCGTACAGCATGCTGGAGAGCGTGGTTCCCGAGGCGGCGCTGAATCAATTCCGTAATACAGAGTATTTCCTCACATCGAGCAATCACACCGCGAGCTTTGAAAATCTGGCGACCGTGCTGACGGAAAACGGTCTCAGCAGCCGGCAGCTCTTCGACTATGCCGCAAACGCCGAGACAAACCGGAATGTCGTAACCATTATCCGGGTATTCGCCTACGGCTTTATCGTGCTGATCTCCCTGATTGCCGCGGCCAATGTGTTCAATACGATCTCCACGAATATCAGCCTGCGCCGCCGGGAGTTTGCCATGCTGAAATCGGTGGGCATGACGCAAAAGGGCTTCCGCAGGATGATGAACTACGAGTGCCTGCTGTACGGCTCCAAGGCGCTGCTTCTCGGCTTGCCGGTGTCCTGCGGCATTACATATCTCATCTACCGCGCAGTCACAACGGCCTATGAAACCTCCTTCCATCTGCCGTGGGCAGCCATCGGCATCGCCGTACTGAGCGTGTTTCTGGTCGTATTCGCCACTATGATGTACGCAATGAGCAAGGTAAAAAAGGAAAATCCCATCGACGCCTTGAAAAATGAGAATCTGTAAGGAGGAAAATAAAATGTATAACCATGAAGCACCCGCACATAGGAAACTCATCTTGAGATCCCTGCTGATTTGCTGGCTGATCATTCTCGGCGGATACCTTTTGATCCGTATGGTCTTTCTTGTATTCGGGCTGCAGCTGCACCTGACCGCTCAGGGCATCTGCCTTGCGCTGCTGCCGTACTGCTTTGGGGCGCTGTATCTGTGGAAGTGTTGCAAGAAGCAAAAACCGTGGTTTTATTTACTCGGACTCCTGCTTCCTGCCGTTGCCGAGAAGCTGACATTGTATTTCCTCGGCGCGTATCTGTGCGGGATCAGTCCGTTCCGTGTCACGGCGGTCATGGAGGCAATTGGAACGATCGAGCCGTATGCGGTACTCTTTACACGGATGCCCATGCGGTACGCAGTCAACCTGCTGTTCTTTAACTGGACATACATTCTTTGCGGCATCGCCTTCTCTGCACTCTGCTTTGTGGGTTTGTCCCTCCTGCAAAAGCGGGCGGAGAATGAACCGTAAGCAAGATAGGGCTGCATCTCCGGAACCATCTCCGCCCAATAGCGGCACCTCTTTCTCACGACTCCTTCAGCCAGCGGGAGAACTCCTCCGGAGAGATCACGCCGCTGTCGCAGTACTCCTTCTTCCTTCTGGCTTCCTCGCTCCAGGCGTAGAACGCGCTCTTGGTCAGCTTGCCTGCATTGATGCGGGCGAAACGCTTTTTGTACTCCCTGCGGTATTCCTTGAACACCTCGTCGCCCTGCTTGCGCTGCGTCCATGTGTTGATAGCCCCCATCTCCCGGCAGGTGCGGCCCTTGCTGTCGCAGATCCGGCCGCAGTACTCCGTGCTGGCCTTGCCCGTCACGGCGAAGTAGCGCAGGCAGTTCTTGCATACCCGCATCCTCACCTCACGCTTCACGCACTCCCGCACATGGAAATCGATGAGGTTGTAAATGTCCCTGGGATAGAGCACCTCGGCAAAAATCTTGTGGTCGATGACCTCAAAGCTCATGGACTGGGGGTGGAACCGAAAGGTGTTCAGCGTGTCGCCGCCCTCGGCGTTGTAGTAGGCCACCATCTTCTCGGATACGGATTTCTTCTCACCGTCCATGTCCAACGCCTGTGCGATCAATCCCTTGATCTGCTTCTGCATGGTGTCGATGCTGCTGCAGAGATGGGAAATCTTCTTGTGTGGCAGCAAGTCCTGAAAATCTCCGGGCGCGGTGCTGTCCACCATATCCAGACGCTCCAGCCAGTCCAGCCGCAGCAGCTCAAAGCAGATATGCCGGGGCGCCAGTTCATTCAAGCCGGCCACTACGGTTTGCAGTTCGTTGTTGTCCCTGGACTGATAAAAAGACAGCAACGCCCTGTCCATCTTCCTGGTGATGGGCTCCAGCTCCCAGATATCCATATACAGCAGACTCATCAGACTTTCCGGAAACGGAAAGTCTTTTTTTATGGTCCTCGCTCTGTCCGCTGCATCGGTGTACTCGTAGTACTCCCTGCCGCCGCAGCCCGGATGCTCCGGGCGAAGTGCCGCCACGAGCCCGCGAAGGGGGAGCGCACCAACGGAGCGAGGGCGCGGCGTACAGCAGAGAAAAAACATAGGGGGTGAGATCGAAATACACATTACCGACAAAAACTGAATACGCTCTACCAACAAAGCTGCAAGGAGGACACGATTTGAAGAAAAGCATTTATACCAGCTATGATGAACTGCCCCTGCTGCTGAATGTGAAGCAGCTGGTGGATCTCATGGGAGTCTCGGACTCCAGCATCTATGAACTCATTCAGGAGGATGGCTTTCCCTCTCTGCGGATCGGCAAGCGCATCGTCGTTCCAAAGGAGGAGCTGCGGAAATGGATCACCGCGCATACGAAGGGAGCGTCGGGATGCTGAATACGCCCTATGTGAAGAAGGACGCAATCAAAAACTATTTTCCCCTCCCCAACGCCATTTTCGATTTGGGACTGCACCACATAGAACTCAGTATCTACGCCTACCTGCTCCGCATCGAAGACCGCCGCACCTACCAGTGCATCGTCAGCTACCCTACCATCGCAAAGAAGCTGGGCATCTCGGTCAACACCGTGGCAAAGTATGTTGCCGCACTGGAGGAGCATGGGCTCATCCGAACAGAGCGCACGGAGATCATCACCAGGGAGGGCCTCAAGCGCAACGGCTGTCTCAGGTACACCATCCTGCCGATCCGATATGCCATTGACCTGTTCCATGCACGGCAGCTATCGGAATTAGAATTCGCTACGGCGCGGCAGAAGGCGAAAACAAAGGCCGAAAAGCTGGGCGCTACGTTCATTCCGGCAGCGGGAGAGCAGAGCGCGTAAAACGGCAAAATACGCCCTCCTGACCCGTGGCCGCGCAGGGTTTTGGGAGCGCGCGACTCGCTCCGAGGGTAGTGATACCACCCCCGTCTCGCTGATGCCGAATTTGCTGCTTTTTTGACACAAGCGCAAAGGGAGAACAGGGCGCATGGGTTCACTGCTTTTCCCCCGGCTATGGCGAGTTCCGCTGAAACCCACCCGTTCGATAAAAGCACAAGATAAAGGGCCGCAGTCGCTCATGCGTGCGGCCCGCCCACAAAGCCCCGCAGTGCGGGGCTTTCCGAGGATACCGCTTCGAGGTCGGTTTAGACCTTCCTGCGGGTCTTAGGTGGTCGAAAAGGCGAAAAATCCAGACACCGTGCGGGTTTGCGCGGTGTCACACCAGAAAAAAGGAGAAAACTATATGGAACACGAAAATAAGACGCGGATCCCCGCTTGGCTCAGATCTTCGACGATCCGCCGTATGGACGGCTGGCTGGAAACTGCCAACTGCAAAAGCCGCAGCGAGTTCATTGAGAAGGCGCTGCACTTCTACATGGGCTACCTGGGCGCGAAGGATGCAAGCGAGTACCTCCCCGACGAGCTGACGGAGACGCTGCACGAGATCGTGACGGGCAGCGCCAACCGCACCAACAGCCTCCTGTTCAAGTGCGCGGTGGAGCAGGGCATCATGGCACACACCATCGCCGCACACTTCGGCGACGCTATGGAAGACCGCCGCGCCCTGCGCGGCTATGTGACGGACGAGGTCAAGCGCACCAACGGACAGATCAGGTTTGAGGATGCCCAGGACATCCAGCGGATGCTGCCGGATTTTGATTAGGCCCGAAGTAAAGCCGAACCGCGAGAGAAGATGGTGTGGCTGGATTGTTGCTTTCGTAGAACTTGCACCGACGCCGGGGATTCCACTCGCTTTCTCTCCGCGTCTTCAGTATTGTGTGTTTACAGAATAACCCTCAGGCCACGCAGGAGCTGCTGCGCCTAATCAAAGAAAAAACCTCGGAGGTGAAATCACATGGCAAAACGAAGACCGGCCGGTGACGGCATGGTGAGAAGGCGTGAGGACGGACGCTGGGAGGGGCGCATCGTCATCGGCCACCGGGAAAACGGCGAGCCGCTGTTCCGGCATGTGTATGCCAAGACCCAAAAGGCACTGTTGGACAAGCTCCACCAGAACATCGAGTGCTACCGCGATGTGGAGCTGACCGAGGACAGCCGCATGACGCTGGGCCAGTGGCTGGACCGCTGGCTCACGGAGTACAAGGCGGGCACGGTGCGGCCCGGCACGCTCAAAAGCTATCGCTGCTACATCGAATACTACATCAAGCCGCAGTTGGGCGATAAACAAATCTCCCTTATCTCTCAGCAGGACATCCAGCGAATGTACCGCCGTCTGAAAACGGAGGGGCGCATCCACGAGCATCCCGAGATGGATCATCAGCTCTCTGACTCCATGGTTCGCCATATCCATACCACTCTCCACGCCGCGCTGAAAGACGCGGTGCAGGCACACGTCATTCCCAGAAATCCTACCGAGGGGACGACTGCACCTAAGCCCAACTACAAACCCAAGCGCATCCTGACCGGCGAGGAGCTGGATGCCTTCCGCGCGGTGGTGGAGCAGGACGAGGTGTGGTGGGACTTCTTCCAGACGGAACTGATGACCGGTCTGCGCCGCGGCGAGATCTGTGGTCTGCAATGGGGTGACTTCGACGAGGAGGCTGGGACGCTGAAGGTGTGCCGCACTCTCCACAGCCAGCGGAAGGGCGAGTATACCATCGGTGAAACAAAGACCAATCAGGGTATGCGCACCATCATCCTGCCGCACAGCGTAGTCGATATTCTGCGGCGGCGAAAAACGGACGCCATCAGTCAATGGATATTCCCTGACCCCGTGAAGCCGGAAAATCCAGTCGATCCAAATGCGGCGTATCGCCACATGAAAACGCTCCTCCAGCGGGCGGGACTGCCCAGCATCCGCTTCCACGATCTGCGTCATACTTTTGCCACCCACGCCCTCACCAGCGGTGTGGACGCCAAAACCCTATCCGGCATTCTGGGACACACCAATGCGTCCTTCACGCTGGACACCTACACCCATGTCACATCGGATATGCAGAAACAGGCCTGCGGCATCGTGGGCGGCTTCATGGAGGACATCTTCGGAAAGGAGTTGAAACCGTGGCAAGAAAGCGAAAAGCCGGAGACGGAACTGTAAGGCAGCGCAAGGATGGACGATGGGAAGGCCGCATCGTTATCGGCTACGATGACAACGGTTATCCCAAGACGAAAAATGTCCTTGCCAAAACCAAGAAGGAGTGCGTCGAGAAAATCCAAAAACTCAAGGAAGAGTGCGGCGGGCTGAAGCCCGAAAAAGTGCGGTCCGAGATGCCCTTCGGGGATTGGCTGACATACTGGTACGAGAATCACTCCAAGCCAAAGATCCGGCCCACCACGCAGGAGACCTATGAGAGCCGCATCCGCTTGCACATCATCCCGGAGATCGGGGACATCCCGCTGAACAAGCTGACACAGAACGACCTGCAGCAGTTCTATGGGCGGCTCAAGAAAAGTGGCCGGAAGCGCTTCACCGACAAGTACGGCGAAGGGCTGTCCGACCGGATGGTGCGTATGTGCCACGCCACCTGCCGATCAGCGCTGGAGAAAGCGGTGCAGGATGGGCTGATCCGTGTGAACCCGGCCATAGGCTGCAAGCTGCCGCCGAAGAAGGCGCGGGAGATGCAGGTGCTGACGCGGGAGGAGCTGCAGCGGTTCCTTATCCAAGCAAAGTTCGAGGGTTACTACGAAGTGTTCCTTCTGGACTTAGCCACCGGCCTGCGCCGGGGTGAGCTGATGGCGCTGCAATGGGACGACCTGAATTTCAAAACCGGCGTACTAAATGTGAACAAGCAGGTCTACGATGTGCGGGGCCAGCTTCAGATCAGTACGCCCAAGACGAAGAACTCCATCCGCAAGATCGTCCTGCCGCCTGCGGTGGTGGCGGTACTGCGGGAGTACAAAGAAACGGTGGACTCCCGATGGATGTTCCCATCCCCTGTGAAGGAGGATTGCCCCATCACACCCGGAGTGGTGCGCCGCAGGCTGCAATTCATCCTGGAACACGCAGGCTGCAAGCATGTGCGCTTCCACGATCTTCGCCATACATTCGCAACGCTGGCGCTGGAGAACGGCATGGATGTGAAAACGCTCTCGGCTATGCTGGGCCATGTGTCGGCTGCCACCACGCTGGACATCTACACCCACATCACCGACGATATGCGGCTAACGGCTGCCACCAGCATCGACCGTGGCATCGGCAAAGCAGCGCCGCAGGAGGACGCTTCAGAGCCAGGGCAGGAAATTGCCCAGGCCCAGGCGGAAAAGCCGAGTATGACCGATTTCAAGCCCTACGTGGGCCGCAAGCGCAAGTCTGGCACCGGCTGCGTCAGCCAGATCAACGATCACCTGTTTGAAGGCCGCTACTCCCCTAAATGGCCCGACGGCAAAAAGCACGCCCGCAATGTCTACGCTCACACCCGCGAGGAGTGTGAGGAGAAACTGAAAGTGCTGATTGTGGAGATGAAAGTGGAGATTGCGGAGGCGCAGCGGCAGAAAGCGGAGGGGACGCTTCCGTTGCAGGAGATAGAGAAAGGTAAAAAGAAAGACCGGAAGAAAGCGGGATGAGCATGTAGCGACAAGAAAAAAGCACCACCAGGTATACAGCAATCAGCATACCTGATGGTGCTTTTTGAAAAACGCGAGATAACAGTCTAAATAGAGTTTTAATTGAGCCTAACAATTAGAGCGTTCCATCAATCGTAACAACATTTCTAAGCTGAATATTATGATGGAGGAAATTCTTATAATCGAGTTGCTGCGCAACCTCATCATAAACAGGGGCCTTTCCGTTTGGGTCCCTGATAGTCAGGAGAAGGCAGTATTCTTGCGACAGTTGATAGTTTCGGGCGCGAGCATCTTGCTCAATGAAGTCTCTATAGAGTCCCTCGATCTTCAGATACCACTTTCTGTCGCCGCGCAAATAACGTTGCCTGTTCGATGTAGTCATTTCAGATAAATCAATGGCATACTTTTTTACGGGGTGGAATTTCTTTCCGTACTTTACAAGTGTACACTCTCGTTCAAAACCAGTGAAAGGATGTGCTCCTTTTACACGTGCACTATATAGACTCTCAAGCAAAATGTTCTGAGGCTCTTCTAACCCCTTTGGATTCTTGATACCCTTTTTCGATGTATCGCGATCAGTTTCGGTTTCATAGGTACCAAAGAGAATGTCAATATTAGATTGGCAGTACTCTCCAGCTTGCTTATCGTCCAGCAAAGATTTTGTAACCAAAGTGACTATAATCTGACCAACGAAATTTCCATCTTTATCCATCAAACTTTCAGGAAATGGAAAATCGAACATCTCGATAAAACTTCCTTTTTCGAGTGTGTCTCTCAGAATCAGAGTAATTTCATCTTCTGAATTATAAAGCATCTCTTGGACACTTGAAGGCGCACCAAATCCCATTTGAGTTACTTTATCGGTCATTGACATGGAATTGTTAGCAGGATACTTGGCATTATGAATCAAAAGAGCCCGAATCAATAATGGATCAAATTCCTCTTTGACCAAATGGGTTAATTCTGCAGCCATACGAGAAACCCAAGGCGTAGAGAAGCTTGTTCCGACATTGTAGGCAGGGGTGCCATCAATCGAGAAAGATTTGATTCCTGTTTTTTCGAGTTTACCAGCATTCATACCGGCGTTTCCGCCATAAAACACAACATCAGGTTTTACAATACTGCCTGGTCCCGGGCCAATCCTTGTGAAGGGGGAAGGTGCATCTACTTCCGCGTAGTCATAAGGCCCTTTTGCATGTGCTAAAGAGCCGACTACAACAGAGCGAACGGAATCAGCCGATTGGGCAATTCTACTTTTTGGCAACTGTCGAGTAAAGTTGGTACAATTACCTGCAGATTTAATAATGAGAACATTGTTTTCGTCTTGAATATTATCAAGCGCCATTCCAAAATCAGAAAAATCATCCAGACTTGATTCAATACTTGTTCCAAGAGAAAGATTCCACACTTTAATGTGCCGGTTTCGTTCTACAGCCTCTCGAATGTGCTCAACAAGATCATCTACATAGATAGTTTGCTTAGAACTATCGGGATATACTGCTGCATCAAAGAGATGGACACCCGGCAACATCGTGGTTGATAATCCATTTAGTTCATCACCGTACTCGATAATTCCTGATACAAAACTACCGTGTGAAGGATCTTTGTATTGATCGGGATAGCTGGTGAATGAATCTGCCGTTTTCCACGCACTCAAATAAGGATTATCTGCAATTCCGGTATCCAAAATACCAACAACAGGATATTCTATACCTTCAATTGGAGCCTTCGCTACGATTGTTGTAGGTGACGTGAGGGTGTCGAGAGTTACAGAAATGGGAAGCATTTTCTCAACAGTGTAGATTCCTTCAAAATCTTCTAACAAGTTCAGTTGTTCCATGCTATCGATACAAACTCTATACACCGTCATATCAGGTGTGAATTTTGTTTTTTGTTCAATAGCGATTCCAGCAGCTGCACACTGTTGCTCGAAAACTATTTTCGTTGCGCAATTTAAATCATAATTATTATAGTTTATCAGCCGGACTTTATAATAACGGATGCTTGCATCAAATTTGTCTACTGCGGGATAGAATGGTTCGATATCTACAATCGAGGAAATCAGTTTCGCACGGGTCTCAGTGTCAGAAAGCGCGCAGTCAATGGTTTCTAAAGTTGATTCACTTGAAACCATCGTAAGCAGACAACGATTTCCAGCGAATCCAAGAACATTGCTACCGTTTTCGTCTATATATAACCCCGTAATTTCGCTGCGATGGGATTTCGCAATTGCCTTTTCTTCCAAGGTGGTACATACCACCAGAGGCAGTTTCTTCTCCTGGCTCTGCCGTTCGCGGAAAACTGTAATGACATCACCCACACTACTGGTTAGGGCAGAAGACTTAGCAGTCAGGGCATCGCCTGTTAAAACCCAACTTGGAGGAGCAGAATTGCCTCCCCCTTCAGTAGAACGCTCATCATAGTCTTTTCGTTTCTCGAAAAACTGAATTGGTAAATGTTTCTTTGCCATTATTGCTCATCCCCTTTCAAGCCAATACAATTACGTACTTGACGTACTGAAATTCCAAAATATTCAGCAATTGTTCGTTGGGCAATTCCGCATTTCAAAAGGTAATGAATTAATTCGGGCCTTTCCACATTGCCGTGCCGTTTAAACAAAAGAATTTCTATCAAAAAATCAATAGCACTTACATCATTTTGGTTTAATATTAGTTTTTGTTTTACAACGTTTTGTCCGAGAACCTGAATGTCCGAATATGACAATCCCTGCATCTGTTTAAAGATAGTTTTCATATGCTTATCTGCAATATCATCAGTGTTCAGCGTCGCTGTAATTTTAGAGAAATAAAGCTGAATCTCAGTAATTGCAGGTTTCGGAACTTCGATAACGGTTTGAAATCTTCGCCAAATAGCATCATCAAGCAATTCTTGGTGATTAGTGGCTGCAATCAACACCCCGTGTTGACAATAGGTATCCATATTTTGCAACAGGCTATTTACGACCCGCTTTAATTCGCCTAATTCGTGCTGGTCATCTCGCGCTTTTGCAATTGCATCAAACTCATCCAAAAAAAGAACACATGGCTGTCGATTTGCAAAGTCGAATACCCGCCTTAAGTTTTTTGCAGTATTTCCTAACAAAGAAGAAATCAATGTGTCCAATCTGGCGGTTACAAGTGGTAACCCTAAACGATGTGCAAGATAATATGCTATACTGGTTTTTCCGCATCCCGGAGGGCCATACAGAAGCAGAGACATATTAAACGGCATCCCCATGTTGTCTAATTTATCCTTGATCTTAATTGTGTTTTCAAAGTCTATTAATCGAGCCTGTATAGCTGGCGATAGGATAATTTCAGGCTGAGCTGGACAATAGTCAATGTCAACAATTCCCATTCGACTCTCTTGATCTACCGGAGGTGCGACAAGTGCATCGGTCATAGCAGATCCATTGTTTTTTTTTGCAAGAAGTGAGTCTATTCGTTCGCTTGATTTTAGATCACCATCATCGGCCAATTTCTTAGATAAAAGCAAAGCATAATTCTTGACTTTATCTTTGTCCCGGTCTAAGCCAGCTTCAATAATTCTTAATATTTCAGAATAAAACATTTGAGTACCCTCCTGTGCGTATTATTTTAACACGTGCGCGAAACAAAGTCAATATAAATCGTACCAAAATACAAAAAAGCGTAACAAAATATGCGGAGCTGTATCAAATTGGTTGAAATCGTCATGTTGACTCTTAGAAAAAGTAAAGTGCGGATTCCCGGGGCAAAGTCCGGGGATCCGCACTTTACTAAACTCTATTATCACAGATGTTAACGCAAAAAGTGCGCCGCAATAAACAAGGAATAAGCAAAAGCCTCTGAAATCAACCGATTTCAGAAGCTTTTGCATTGGGGTGCATATTTCCGCCCAAGGGGTTCACTCCTGGGCGTTAAGGGGGGGATTGGGGACTTGGGATGTTCACCATCAGAGTTAAGGTTCGATAATGCCGTCATAGTCGTCTTCGTCGGTATGAATCTCATGCGAGCAATTAGAACAGCTCCAACAGTCGCCATCCCAATACATGATTCCATTACATTCGGGGCAATCCTTGTACTTTTCGGCCTCCGGTTCAATTTCGCCAGAACAGTAAGGGCAGTGTGTGTACTCCGATTCATCATACACCTTGTCACAGTTAGGGCACATCTGCATTATTTTCACCTCCTTTATTATGCGTATTTTCTGTATCGCTGGTACAGGTGTTACAGGAGGGAGATGAAACGATTTCTACCTCCGTAGAGGCTGCGGACTTAAATCCATCCAGAATTTCCTTGCCGTCTGCTTCATGCGCACGCTGGGCGGCCTTAGCTTTGTGTTTGTCATACAGATAGTACCCGGTGCCGAATAGTACGGGAATGGCCAGCCCGATAGTCGTGCCTTTAAGCAGACCGCTTTTTTCTCCGATTTGTTTGCCGACTTGGTACCCTTCATATCTTCCTTCATCGAGAAAATAGGTCGCGATTTTCTTTACGCCTGTCTGCATGTCCCCGCCGATGTTTTTTAGTGCCTGTGTAATGTCTGGCGCGCTCTTACCGGTTGTCTCCATCAGATCATAAATCTCAGCTGTAGTATTCATCTTGGTGCCTCCGTTCATATGGTTTTAGGATAGGCCTTTTCTCACCTTGCCCAGGGTGGCTCCTTTGTGGCAGAAGGGGCAGTGCAAGATTTGAAAGGAGAGGTGAATGCCACAGAATTTAGGTTTGTTCCGGCGTGTCGAAATTTTTGCAGTAATGCCTGAATGCTGCAGACACATACTTTCCGGCACCCTTACCGTGAGTTGCCTTATCAAAGAACCCATAGTAGCCTGGGTCGGCATAAAGTTGGACCGATTGCCGCATAAGCTCCTTCGGGGAAATGAACGATTGGTTGTAGAGTTTTGCGTAAAAGTTATAAATTTTATCAACGACGGACTGTACCTCGTACGACCACGGCTTGTATTTTTGCTTGCCGAAGGAAACAATTTCCTCAAGAGCATCGTTTAAGACTTTGTCGGGGCCTTTGCCGATATTATCTTCAATGTACTTGTTAACCGCTTGCTGGATAAATTCTGCCGCCCCCGGAAGCTTATACTCGGCTTCGATTTCTTCGGCACCTTTGCTCCCAGGTGCTATTAGGAATGAGGCCATCATCAGTCCAGAGATCGCATTGGACAACAAGGGACTCGCGAGCTCGTGGAATGCCTGAACAGCCATCTGAACAGGATCTTCATCATAAGCCAGACCGTTCTTATAAAGGTCAAGTACGCTTTCAAATGCCTCAAACATATGCTCAAATTCTTCGTCCGTGATGGGGCAATCTCCGGGTTCGGTTTCATCATTTGCAAATTGCCGAGTCACGGCTCCCAGGACCCCAAAGGTGTCGTTGAAGGTGGCACCCATCATAGCGGCTTGTGAATGAAGCGCCTTTGGAGTAAGGCCAGTTTCCTTCATGAGATTGGCAATATTGATAAGGTTATCAATCTCCTGCCTTTTTTGCTCCAACTGCTTTACTTGAGTCTCGAGCGTTGTTGAAAAATCGTAGCAAGGGTCATCAAAGACAGCTTTTATCGCCTTCTTGTCATAACCCAGTTCTCTATAAAAACGGATCTGCCACAAGCGGTCAATGGCATCGTCGTCATACATCAGGTAGCCGTATTTGTTTCTTTCAGTTGGTTTAATGGCTACTCCATATTTCTCATATTCTTGAATCATACGAACAGTTAGACCAACGATATCAGCTGCTTTGGTTACTGTTTTCATCACCAACACCTCCCTACAATTAGAGACTAAGACACCACGAGCCGTGTTGTCAACAACTAATTTTTTTCTTCAAAAAAATTGGACTGTGCGCTGTTTTGTTTAGCAGCGCACAGCTTTAGTTGATTATCCCCCAAAGTTGCGCTACATAGGAAGTTAGTCCACTGAACCCAGGTCGGTAGACGCATGTGAGCCAAAAGCAAAAAGAAAACCGTCAAAGAAACTGCTCCTTGACGGCTTATAATATATCCTCGGAAACCATTGGGCTGAAAGTGCTTGAAAGGAAATAAACAAGGACGGTTATTCTATCAAAATAACCGTCCTTTGGTCCGAGTAGTGCGGCTCGAACGCACGGTCTCCTGGTCCCAAACTTATCAGGAATACTTTTTCCGCTCGTTTATAGCGGTTTTCGGCGCTTTTTAATTTGTTTCACTTACTCTTTGGCGCTCTTATCTCCGCTGTCTCCACGTCCTCCGGAGGCGGTTGTGGTCAGTTATGTGGTCGTATGGAAATGCTCCCATGGATTGCGGCAGATTCGCCGTCCCCCGGGAGCGTTTGGATTGTAGCGCTCTTCTGCCAGATAGTCAAGGCCGTTTTGGATATTTCTACGCTCACTTTCTGCGTCGCAGTAGACAAAGAAATACGGAATCACGGAACACAGCCTTCGTTTTCTCAAAGTTCTGTTTTTGCTGCTATCGCAAGAATGGATTTCGGCAATTTTTACTTTTGAATAAAAATCTGCCGAAATTCTGTTGACTTTGAGATCGCAATAGGGTATAATATCCATTGGGCAGGTTTGAATCCTTTTGCAGATCACCCTTGCTGTTTTTTTGAAATTTTGCACTCGCTTTGGAAAAAGAACCAGCAGCATTAAGCCATGGTAACCATCTTACAATCGATTGAGTAGAAACTGATAACAAAAAAGAAGGAGTCAAGAATATGAAGTGGGAATCATACTCTCATCCGATTTCTGATATCCGAGATTGGGATGACAACAATCGACTTGAATTGAAACCTGACTTTCAGAGAAACGAAGTTTGGAGTCGTGCGGCTCAGATAATGCTGATTGACACGATTATTAAAGGAATCCCCATTCCCAAAATCTATATTAAATCAGTGATGCATAATGGAAATACGTATCGTGTCGTAATTGACGGACAGCAACGCTTAACCGCAATTCTTAAGTTTGTAAAGAACAAATTAAGACTGTCTAAGCCGTATTCTGGAGAATATGAAGGGAGCCTTTTCTCCGACCTTCCGGATGAGGTGCAAAACGAAATACTCAGATATAAAATTGATATCAATGAAATTTTCAATCCTTCTGAAGAAGAGATTCGAGATCTTTATTCAAGAGTAAATAAGTATACTGTTCAGCTTAATAAGCAAGAGCTTCGCAGAGCAGACTTCCCTGGCAGGTTTATCAAGCTCGCAGAGGAACTGTCAGAGGCGCAGTTTTTTGAGGACGCAAAAATCTTTTCGACTAAACAACGCAGGAGAATGCTAGACGTTGAGTATGTTGAAGAGCTGCTTACAATATTGACAGATGGCGTTCAAGACAAGAAAGAATACCTTGATGATGTTTGTGAGAAGTATATGGAGATGGATAATGCAGACGAAATAGCAGAGAAATTTACTAGTATCATAACTGATATTCAGACCATATTTGATCCAAGCATTATGCCAATAGGAGAGACAAGATTTAGGCAGAAATCCGACTTTTACTCGTTGTTTGCTTGTATTGCTGATTTGCAGCAGTGCGGCACAATAAAAACAGATCGTTTGCAGACGGTAAGACTATCTCTGCAAGAAATGAATGAGCAAATTGGTCCACAGAGTGAAGATGACGATTATAGAGAGTATGCAACACGCTGTTTAAGCGATGCAAATTCAATAGCCAACAGACAATGGAGGATCAATTTCCTGAAAACAAGGCTGGAAGACTGTTATAAAGAAGAGGCATAAAATGATCGATTTATTTCTTAATAATCCGCAACGGTCTTATAGAATAGACGAGAGGATAATTTCGAAAACCGGCGATGATTATGAAGTGTTAGATCGAATTGGATGTGGAGGAAATGGAGTAGTATACGAATGCATTGATCGAGCAGGCTCTGTTTATGCAGTAAAGTTTCTCCTCTCGTTATCACAAAAAAGCAAAACACGCTTTTCTCAAGAAGTACTCCTGATGCAAAAAGCAAACCACCCTCATCTCATAAGATACATTGCTGATGGTACGGTAGAGGCAGTAGAAAACAATCGGTATAAGAATATCGTGGAAATTGACTTTGTCATAATGGAGAAGGCAGATCGAAATTTACTGGATTACATGAAAAGCAATGAGAAACCAGAGTATGAGGAATATGCCCCTCAATTTAGGGGCTTATGCGAAGCACTAGCAGTATTACATCAATTTGCTATCCATCGAGATATCAAGCCAGAGAATATTCTGATAAAGGGCGAAACTTGGGTGCTAAGTGACTTTGGTTTGTGTTCTTTTTTGTCACCAGAAGATCATCAGGATATCACAAAGCTCAATGAGAAAGTCGGGCCAATGTTTTGGATGAGTCCAGAAGCGATTGACTGCTATTATTTTGGTGGTAAAGAGATCGGGAAATACTCTGACGTGTTTCAGATCTGTTTAGTTTTTGTTTTCGTATTAACCCATAAGTATCCTGGAGGAATTTTCTCAGCAGAAGATATTGATACTACTCCTTTGATTAAAGAACTGATACTTGAAGCTATTTCGAACGATTATCATAAACGGCCGCAAGATGGGATTGAACTAGTCGAAAAGTTTAATAACGCTACATATTACCAATAAGTGTAGATCCCTCGAACCATTGGTACCTTATTTGGAGTCTGTTTCAAGAACTATGCTGTATCCAGTGTCTACACTGAAATCATGCGATGTTTCTTTTGAGGAGCAAGCTCATATAACGCTTTAGGTGGTGCATTATGAAATACATCAGCCGACATATGGAAAATCGTATCTTAGAGTTGAGCAAGTCATACTCTGCGATATTGCTAACGGGACCCCGGCAAGCGGGAAAAACAACCATGCTGCGTGAACTGGCAGAGAAGGAGAATATCGGCCGTCGTTATGTAACGCTAGACAATCTCTCTGAACGAGATTTAGCGAAGAATGACCCCGCGCTGTTCCTGCAGCTTCACAAACCCCCGGTGCTGATCGACGAGGTGCAGTACGCCCCGGAGCTGTTCACCTACGTCAAGATCCACATCGACGAGCATCACAAACCCGGCGACTTCTGGATGACTGGCTCGCAAATCTTCCGACTTATGCGGGGTGTGCAGGAATCTTTGGCAGGACGTGTGGCGTTGCTGCACATGTCTCCCATGTCGCAGCGTGAGATCGTCGGGTCACCCTGTGTTCCGTTTACCACGGATATGGAACGGCTGCTCGACGAGCGAGATCAGATTGCTCCGGTCACCACGCCAGAGCTGTTCGAGCGCCTGTGGCGCGGCTCCATGCCAGGACTTATCAGCGGTCAGACACCAGATCGGAATGTCTTCTATTCGTCCTACCTCTCCACCTACGTAGAGAGGGACGTTCGAGTCCTCTCCGGCAGCGTGGATGCACTGAAATTCAACCGTTTCGTTACCGCTGTTGCTGCCCGCTGCTCGCAGCTTCTGAACTACAATGCGCTAGCAGAGGACGCTGACATTGACATCCAAACCTCCAAGGCATGGATCAACATCCTCGAAACGCTGGGGATCATCTTTCTGCTGCACCCGTATTCCAACAACGTTCTCAAGCGCACCATTAAGACGCCTAAGGTCTATTTCTATGATACCGGCCTCGTCTGTTATCTCACACGATGGTCTTCGCCGGAGGTGGCTGAGAGCGGCGCCATGAGCGGCGCTCTGCTGGAAAACTACACCGTGTCGGAGATCATGAAGAGTTATCAGAACGCGGGACTTGAGCCGTATCTCTACTTCTACCGTGACCGTGACGCCAAGGAAATCAACGTCATTTTGGAGGGCGATGGCAAGCTCTGCCCGCTGGAGATCAAGAAAACCGCCACGCCGGACAAGCGTTTAACCCGCGTTTTCAAAGTAATTGATAAATCCCCGCTCCAGATTGGGACTGGTGCTGTCCTTTGTATGGCAGATGTATTCAGTGTCTTTGACAGCAATAATCTGATTGTTCCTATATGGATGATATAAGTCCGTTTTATAGGACAATGCTTTTGCTACAGTAACAGTAAATAATAGTGGCATAGTAAGAACCAAAAACGATGTTGAAGGAGGTGACGATCGTGTGGTGCAAGAATTGTAATATTGAAACTAACGAAAAAGTATGTCCGGTCTGTGGCACTGGAACAGTCGAGGACGTCCCTGTAGAGATTTACTGGTGCAAGGAGTGCGCTACACCGATTATTCATTTATCTTCGGCAGCAGACAAAGGCATATGCCCGATTTGTGGCCAAAAAACTCGATACTTATCCTCTGATCTCAGACCTGTCTTTCCTGAGGAACGGTTACTTCTGGCAATTCTGCTTGATAAAGAGCCGACTTGTTATATGAATTGCTCGGTTTGGGCAGCAAACAGTAGATATTACATCGATGGAAAAGCACTCTCGATTTCCTTGAAAACGTATGCGGAGGCTGATACTGATCGAATTGCGGAACGAGTTACCTCCTTATCGGACTCAATCGACTATAACTTCTTTAACGAGAATGTTGCTTGCTTTGTCAAAGCAAATGAACACAGATTATCGTACCTAAAGGATGAAGCGTATTCCTTTGTGAGGCAAGCAACAGCAAAATATAAGGAAGAGAACATAGTTATTTCCTTTTCCGGCGGCAAAGACTCAACTGTTACAGCCGATGTTGTCACAAAGGCGTTGAGCAATCCGAGCTTAGTTCATATTTTTGGCAATACGACGCTTGAATTCCCTACGACGCTTGAATATGCCAACCGATATCGCGATTCCCATCCGCTAGCAATCTTCCAGATTGCCAAAAATGATGAACAAGTTTTTTATGATGTTTGCGAGGACATTGGCCCTCCAGCGAGAATGATGCGCTGGTGTTGCTCCATGTTCAAAACTGGCCCTATTACTAGGGTAATCAATAGCATGTACCGGAGCCAGCAAATCCTGACCTTTTATGGTATCCGAAAGTCCGAGTCTGTCAGCAGAAGTAAATATAATCGGATTGAAGATGACGCCGAGTCTGTCAAAATCCAGCAACAGACAGTTGCATCGCCGATCTTCTTTTGGAAAGACATCGACATTTGGCTCTATATGTTAGCCGAAGATGTGGATTTCAACTCCGCATATAGACTGGGATATGATCGCGTCGGTTGCTGGTGTTGCCCGAATAACAACCAGCGTGCACAGTTTCTTTCCAGGATCTATATGCCAGACGAGTCCAAAAAATGGCGAGAGTTTCTCATTGGCTTTGCAAAAAAGATCGGCAAACCCGATCCGGAGATTTATGTAGACGACGGGAAATGGAAAGCTCGTCAGGGCGGTAACGGTCTTGCCTCGGCAGGAGATGTAAAGATTCGCTTCACAAACTGCACCACCGAGGATCATGCCAAGATTTATCGCTTGGTGCGTCCATTCGATGACGAACTAGTCGGAATGTTCGTCCCGTTTGGAAAAATTGCCCCAGAGCTTGGTAAGAAGCTCCTTCGGGAAACCATTGTCCTTGAGACTCGGTCTAATGTGCCTATACTGTCAATCCAACCTTTTAATCAAGATGGCTACGATTACGCGGTAAAGGTCAGGACGATGAATGTAGCGGACCATGATGATCTTCAACGGATGGTTGGATACCAAATAAGAAAGTTTAATGCCTGTAGAAAATGTCTCAAATGCGAATCGATCTGTAGACAAGGTGCTATCTCTATTATTGGAGATAACTATTATATTGACCCAGATAAGTGCGTCCACTGTAAAATGTGCATGACTGCTAAGTATCTCGATGGCGGCTGCATGATGGAAAAATATCTGCGGACAAAGTAAAGTTTGGAGGACACAGCAATGCCAATGAAATTTAGGGCTCATGATACATTCTTCATAAGAAAGGGTTGGCTCAGCAAAGGAATGCGCTGTGTCTTCAACAATCCAGTTGTTTTTATTTCCCGTGATGAAAATCCGATGGATGTACTAGGCCTCGGTGCGAACATGGTAAAGGCACTTCGATATTGGCTTCAAGCAGTTGGCCTTACAGAGGAACCGCCTAGAGGGAGAAGGATGCAGCAATTCACCAGGCTTGGTGAAATAATCTATCAGCATGACACCTATATTGAAGAGCTCGGTACGCTTTGCCTTTTGCAGTATTGTCTTGCCTCACAAGAAGATGAGGCCACTGCATGGTATTTCTTCTTCAATGAGTTTTCTATGTCAGAGTTTTCTCGGGAAGATTTCGTTTCTGCATTACAAAAGTACATAAAAATGCGCGACAACGAAACCGACTATGCAATCCGCTCGTTGAATGAAGATTTCCAATGCATAATAAATACATATCTTCCGCGCTATAAATCGAATCTAACTAAGGTATCCCCAGAGAACAATATCGATTGTCCATTTGGTGAGCTTGGATTGGTCGATATTCTCAACAGGAGAAAAAAGACCTATAAAAAGAGCGTTCCTGCTAGTGATATGCTCAATCCCTACGTTATTCTTGCGGTTATCGTAAAAAATGCCGATGGGCGAAGAGAAATCAGCTTGAATGAACTTTTAACAGCACCGAAAAACATCGGGAAAGTATATAATCTCGACTCAATTACAATGCTGGATGTGCTTTACCGTATAGAGAAGCTGGGCTTAATCAAAATCAATCGCACGGCTGGTTTGGATGTGATTACCATACAGGAAGAGCTTGATTTTTATGACTGCGTGGAACGGTTTTATGCATCAATCGATGAGCAGGGTCAGGAGAACGAAAGATGAGAGACATGATTTCTGTCGCATCAGGATTCCAATACTCCGTTAATATAGGGTACGATCTTGGAAGCGACAATAAACTCAAAAGCTTCATACCGACAAAATCTGCGCTTAGTCTGTTGGAGGACATTCTCCTGAGCGTCAATCCGACCTCATCGGATCGCGCAAGGGTTTTGATTGGTGCATATGGCAAGGGCAAGTCTCATATCGTGCTGACAATCCTCTCTATTTTGATGAAGAGGGACTTGACTTTGTTCGAAAAACTGATGCCGAAGATTGAAGAGAATCCGAGGCTTTATCAGCTTATTCAGAATTACTATGAAAGTGAAAACAAGATTCTTCCGGTGGTAATCAGCGGAAGCAATACTAGCCTTACCCAAGCGTTCCTGCTATCTTTGCAGAGGACCCTTTCTGAGCATGACCTTTTGAGCGCCATGCCAGAGACCAACTATAAAGCTGCAATCAGCGTAATCAAACGTTGGCAAAAGGATTTCCCGGAAACCTTTGAAAAATTTCTGAACGGGATCGACGATCCGGTGGAAGTATTTATAGATCGGTTGGGAAACTATGATGTCGCCGCCTATGGAGCTTTTGAACAGGTTTACCCGTCACTTACGGCTGGAAGTGCTTTCAATCCATTTCTTGGATTTGACGTGGTTGAGCTCTATGAGAGCGTGGCAAAAAGCCTCAAGTCCAAGGGCTATACCGGTCTCTATGTTGTCTACGACGAGTTTAGCAAATTCCTTGAGGCCAATATCGTCGATGCCTCGGTCAGTGACACAAAAATGCTTCAGGATTTTGCGGAGAAATGTTGCCGGAGCGGGTCGCTTCAGCTTCACCTGATGCTGATTTCCCATAAGGAAATTTCAAATTATATTGATAAGCTCCCGAAAGAGAAAACTGATGGATGGCGTGGCGTATCAGAACGCTTTAAGCACATCCATATGAACAATAATTTCTCTCAGACCTATGAGATCATATCCTCTGTCATCCAGCATAAGGAGCCGATCTGGGGGACTTTCTGCGATGAACATGCTCGCGATTTTGAGGCACTGTTTTCACGCTATCAAAAGCATCAGATGTTTATGGATGCGCAGGGCGAGATTGAGACGGCGATTAGAGGATGCTTCCCCCTCCATCCAGTGTCTACCTTTATCCTGCCCCGGCTTTCCGAACGAGTTGCGCAAAATGAGCGTACGCTTTTCACGTTTCTGTCAGCGGAAGGAACGGCCACTCTCGCGGTGTTTTTGGATGAATACGAGGACAACTTTACTCTCGTAACGCCAGATCTCATCTATGACTATTTTGAGCCATTACTAAAAAAAGAAGTATATGCGGGCGATATCCACGACACCTTTGTTCTCACAAGTACGATTCTTAATCAGATTCCCGAGGATACACTTGGTAGTAAGATTATTAAGACGATCTCCTTGATCTATATCCTCGGACAGTTTGAACGTTTGAATCCGACTAAAGAACAAATCATTGGTATCTACTCGGGAACTTATGAATTGAGTGAGATAGAACAGGCTATCTCTGACCTGATTGAAAAGGAGTTCGTAATCTATATTAAGCGGAGCAATGACTATCTCCGTCTTAAGCAGACATCCGGCGTTGATATCCAGCAGAAGATTCACGATCAAATAGAATCCCAATCCGGAAAGATTACCACAAAAGATGTTCTTAATGGCTCGAACTTTGATAACTACATGTATCCAACTCGTTACAATGACGACCATGAGATGACGAGGTTCTTTGCGTTTCAGTTCATTTCTAGCGCGGAGGTCACCGTTGACGTCGATTGGAATCTCAAAAGCGAGTCGATTGATGCTGACGGAATTATCTATGGAATCATCCCGGAAAATGAGACTCAGCTTAAAAAAATCACAAAAATTATAAAAGATACCAGCTTGGGTTACGAAAGATATATATTTGTGCTTCCCAAGCATTATAAGGATGTCGAAGCAGTGGCTCAAGAATATGCTGCCATTGCAAAGTTAAGAGATCACGCTGTTGATGACCCGGTATTGTTTGATGAGTATGAAGTCGTATTTGAGGATTTACAAGAAATCATCAAAGGTTTCATCGGAATGTACACGCATCCGGAGAACTATCGTTCGGTATATATCCATAACGGGAACGAGCTTCATGTATATCGGAAGTCTGGACTGACCGAGGTCATGTCCCAAATCTGCGACGCCGTATATAACATGACTCCGGTCATAAACAATGAGTCTGTCAATAAAAATGACATTACAAGCGTTGCACAGAACAGCCGTAACAAGATCGTAAGTGCCTTGCTTCGAAGCGAGCTCGAGCCGAATCTCGGCCTCTCCGGTACAGGTCAGGAAGTTTCTATTATGCGCAGCACACTTCTGCGTACCGGAATCTGGAGTGAAGACGGAGGTGTTCCTCAGATAAATCTCCATCCCGAAAATGTGAACATGCGCCATATGCTCGAAACAATCGAGGACTTCATTCTTGAAACGCGGCAGAACGGGAAAACCAGCTTTGCAGAGCTTTACGAACGCTTAACTTCGCCGGAATACCATATTGGACTCCGCTATGGTCTGATTCCCATTTATGTAGCTGCAGTTATGCACAACTATCGCCAGCAGATTGTGATCAATGATCGTTTCGGGCCAATCCAAACAAGCGCAGATGCACTGATCCAGATTAATAGCGATCCGAGTAGCTTTACATTGGAGTATTTAGATTGGAATCCAGAAAAAGAAAACTACATTGCTCGGTTGTCTGATGCGTTTAGAGACTACGTTGTAGATGCTGAAAGGTCCGGCAACTCCTACGACTATGTGGCAAATGCGATGAGACGCTGGTACATGGCGCTTCCGAAGTATTCCAAAGAAAGCACGAAGCGTCCCACAGGGGAAAAACTCGTTCGGCGGCAGCTTGAGATAATGAAGCTCCTCCGCCAGAACACTAGCAGTTCTGATTTGCTGTTCAAAAAGCTACCGGAGGCAGTTGACTACCATGGAGACTATGCTGATGCCGCCACGGACATTATTGATGCGAAAGGCTTTTTCGACGGCCTGTTGACCGAACTTAAGCAAGAGCTGATTAGCAAAACAAAAGCCGCTTTTCTCCCGGAAAACGACAAGAAAGCTAGCAAGAAAACAACACTCACAGATGCAGCGAAAGATTGGTGTAATAGGCTTGATCCGAAGAGCTTCGAGCAGCTTTTCTCAGATGGGACAGATCGTTTTCTTCAGCATCTGAGAAGCATGACGAATGACGAGGATCTTTTCATCACGCGCCTCGCTAAACTGGCAACTGGTCTTCGTCTTGAAGATTGGGATAATAAAACCGTCAAACAGTATATCGATGCGCTTGCTCGTTTTATGAAAACGGCCAAAGACTTTCACAGTAGCGTTGTCGCCGAAACGATTAACGACACCTCTAGTTATCAGGTGACCTTTGCCGATGAGGAAGGCACCAGTACAACGCGGCGCTTCGACAAGGTTGAGGTATCGGCGCGTGGAAAGCTCTTGTTCAATCAGATTACTGCTTCGCTGGAAGCGATGGGCCACTCGATCTCGGAACAGGAAAAAAGACAAATTCTTATGGAAGTGCTAAAGAAGCTCTGCTGAGGGAGGATATGATATACAATGTCTTACTTTGATAATGCAGCAACTACATATCCAAAGCCCGATGCGGTTTATTCTTTCATGGACAGCTTCTATCGCAATCACGGGGGGAGCGTGGGTCGAGGAGGCTACGCCCTGGCCACCACTGCAAAAGGTCTTGTTGATGAGACTAGAAAACTGATTCAAGAGCTAATGCATTGCCACGCAAAACAGGTAATCTTCACTCCGACGGCAACAATTGCTCTCAACATGATTATCCAAGGAGCGATTGTCAGCGGTGCCAGAAGCGTTTACATTAGCCCGTTCGAGCACAACGCCGTGACCCGCGTCTTACACCACTTTGAACAGCTTGGCCAGATTACGGTGACCGAACTTACCGTGTCCGAATCGCTCGAATATGACATGGTACGTATACGCTATCAGTTCGACGCCATTCGGCCTGATTTGGTAATCGTGAGTCACGCTAGCAATGTTATTGGGCTTGTTGCTCCTGTCGAGGATATCTTTGCGTTGTCAAAAGAGTATGGCGCTGTAACGCTGGTTGATATGGCACAAACAGCAGGGCTTGTTGATTTGAATGTCGGACTTGAAACTGTTGATTACGCTGTTTTTGCCGGACACAAAACGCTCCTCGGGCCAACCGGAATATCTGGTTTTTTGATGAGTCCTACGGTGAATCTCCCGCCGATACTATATGGCGGGACGGGATTCGACTCTGCCAATCAGAATATGCCAGATAGCCTCCCCGAAAAGTATGAGATGGGTACCTTGAATATTGCTGGAGTGGCCGGCCTGAACGCCTCTCTCAAGTGGATCAAGGGACAGACAATTGAACGGCTATATCAAGAAGAAACAATAAAACGCCAACGCTTACTGGAATTACTGTCGGACTATGATTTCCTCAAAGTAGTGGGAAATGTCGATGGGCGAAAGTATGTTGGCATCGTCTCCTGTTTAATTGATGGACTCAGTAGCGATAGTGCAGGCAGCATTTTCGCGGAGCGAGGTATTTCTGTTCGCACAGGATTACAATGTGCGCCTAAAGCTCACAAGTTTCTTGGAACTTATCCAGCTGGAACAGTTCGGTTGAGCGTGAGTGCCCTAACAGGCGATAAGGACTTTGATGAATTGAAGGACGCGCTTGATGATATTGAAGCAGAGATGTAAAGGTGGGGTAGAATGAGTTTTCGAGATATTGAGTTAAAGCCGGAGTATAGATCGCGGCTTGATAACGTTATCCGTGACTTTTATAACCCGGTTCTGAAACAAGCGGTTACATACAAACGAGCAGTGGGATTCTTCTCGTCTTCGGCACTTCTTTCACTCACAGCGGGCATCTGCGGTCTGGTCGAGAATGGCGGCTTGATCCAAATGATTGCCTCGCCCAGACTATTGCCCGAAGATATTGAGGCTATCAACGACGGGATTCGCCGCCGGGATGAAGTAATCAAAGAAGCGTTACTACGTGAGTTAAGAGAACCGAAAGGTAAGTTTGAAGAGGCACGGCTAAACTTGCTCAGTAATTTGATTGCAGCAGGGCGGTTGGACATAAAAATCGCTTTTCTGGAGGACGACAATACCGTAGGTATGTTCCATGAAAAGCTGGGGTTGATGTACGACAGCAATGGCAATATCATCGCATTCTCGGGTTCTATGAATGAGAGCGCCAATGCCTTCACCAGCAATTATGAAGCAATCGACGTCTTCGCTTCATGGACACAGGATGCGGATCGAGTATATAACAAACAGTCTGCATTCAACGCGATGTGGGAGGATTATGAGCCGAGCATCAAGGTGATGGACTTCCCTGATGTAAAGGAAGAGATTCTTCATCGATATAGAGTAAATGATCGCATTGACACTCACCTCGATAATGAGTCCTCCGCGGAGGACATCTTGCCTGCTGAAGAATCAAATACTCCTATCGGTCCAATGGTTCCGGCGTATGTTCATATGCGCCCATATCAGATAGATGCGATTGAAGAATGGGCAAACCGAAATTATGTCGGGATATTCGATATGGCAACCGGTACGGGCAAAACATACACGGCACTAGCCGCTGTATCAAGGCTCTTTGCAGACAAGCATCAGAACCTTGCCGTGATTATTATCTGCCCGTATCAGCATTTGGTTGAGCAGTGGAAAGAAGACATCTTAGCTTTCGGTATGAAACCGATTGTATGCTACTCGGCTTCTACGCAACGCAATTGGAGGGAAAGACTGAAGACCGCAGTGAACAGCTTCAACCTTGGCGTTCAAAATCATTTCTGCATGGTATCAACTAACGCCACATTCTCGGTTGATTATGTGCAAGATCTGATAGCAAGGTTGAGTGGTAATGTTGTCTTGGTTGTGGACGAAGCACACAACTTTGGAGCTGAGAATCTCAGTCAGACGCTGTTGCCGCATATCCCATATCGTTTGGCACTTTCGGCGACGATTGACCGACACGGAGACCCCGAGGGAACTCAAAAGCTATATGATTACTTCGGCGAGAAATGCATTGAATACACCTTAAAAGATGCAATCGACAACGATATGCTTACCCCGTACTATTACCATCCGGTTTCCGTATCTTTGAATGAAGAAGAACTCGGCAATTATCTTGACCTTACTAATAAGATCAGAAAAAACGTTCACGCAGATAAAGACGGAAAAGTCAAACTCAGTGAATACGCCAAAATGCTTCTGATTAAGCGGGCTCGCATTGTGGCCGGAGCCACGGAAAAGATTGCTACACTTCGGCATTTGATGGAGGACTACAGAGACGACAATCAGATTCTCGTTTACTGCGGTGCCACCACAATGCACGATGTTGACTACCAAGAAGGTAAGCCGCCAATCGATGAAGCTCGACAGATTGACATTGTGGCAGGGATGCTCGGAAATGATCTTGGTATGCGCGTCACCAAATTCACGTCAGAAGAAAATGCAGAGGAACGCGAACGGATCAAGGCAGACTTCGCCGAAGGAACACATCTTCAGGCGTTAGTCGCAATCCGTTGTTTGGATGAAGGCGTTAATATCCCAAGCATCCGAACTGCCTTTATCATGGCCAGTAGCACAAATCCGAAAGAATATGTATAGCGCCGAGGCAGAGTGCTAAGAAAGTTTCCCGGCAAACGTCATGCAGTAATCTTTGATTTCATCACATTGCCGGTGCCACTGAAGGATGTGGGAGATTACGATTCGGATGTAATAGATAGCGTGAAGTCTCTAGCTAACCGTGAAATAATCCGTATGAAAGACTTTGCCGCGATTGCAGAGAATCCGTTCGACTCAGATTCTCTGATTGCATCCATTCAAAGAAGTTACGACATTGAAAGCGATATTATTACGGAGGAGGTCGAGGAGTATGTCTAATGAGCAGGACGTTCAAGAAAAGCGCCTCAACGCTATGAAGTACAAGATACTCAAAGCAGAGCAGGAAAACCTCAAAACGCGAGAAAAGACCACAGATCAAATGGTGGAGACAATTCGGCGCATCATCATGGATGAAGCGAAAAAGAATTATTGAGGTGACTGGATATGCTGATTAAGACATTAAGGATGGAGAACTTCCGTCAGTTTCGAGGAACCACAAAAGTGGATTTTTCCTGTGATCCCAATAAGAATGTCACCATCATCCTCGGTGATAATACGTTCGGTAAAACCACACTTCTTCAGGCGTTCAACTGGTGCTTTTATGGCAAGGTGAATTTTGACCAGCGCCCGGATTTTCTCCTCAATTATGAGCTTTCTGAGGAGATGCGTAATGGGGAGCAGCAGATTGTTGAGGTTGAGATTACTGTCCTGCATGATGGCACTGAATATATCATCACCCGCACCCAAAGGTATAACTGTACAAACGGGAATGTTCGCGGCGAAAGTGTCCCAACCATCAAGGTTTCCTATAAGCAGGAAGATGGTCAGACCGAGTCGGTTAAGGCGACTCAGGTTGATAATGTCATCAATAACATTTTGCCCGAGGATTTGTCCACATACTTCTTCTTCGATACAGAGCGCGTCAGTAGCATTAGTAGTAGAAGAGATGTCGCCGAAGCTGTTAAGGGGTTGCTGGGCTTATCAATCATGGATAGTGCAATTAAGCACCTCGGTGATCGCGCCAAGAAAACCACAGTTATTGGCAAGCTGTATGGAAGCATGGACTTAGATGGCGACGCCAAAGCGCAGGAAGCTCTGAATCGTATTCAGACAGCAGAGGCAAAACGCTCTGCCATCGCGGAGCAACTAGAGGATTGTGATTCTCAGATCAATCAGTATGATGCCCGCAAAGAGCAACTTGACGCCATTTTGCGGGATAACCAGACTACGACAACCCTCCAGAAAAAGAAGGAAGAACTGGAACGCAGGATTGCTACTGAACGCAAAGCGCTTGCCGATGCAACTGCGGCGTATTTCCGTGAATTCAGCGCCGGATCGCTCTCCTTCTTTGCGCAGCCGCTCCTTAGTACGGCGAGCGCATTTCTTAAAGAGGTCAAGGTAGATGATAAGGGTATCCGCGATCTAACGAAGCCCACCATTATGGAGCTCATCAAGCGTGGCCGCTGCATCTGTGGCCAGGAGCTCCATGAGGGCAACGAAGCCTATCAACACCTGATGGCAGAGTTGGCCTATGTGCCGCCTGAATCTATCGGAAATACTGTGCGGCACTACCGGGAAAAGCTCAGTAGTTTCTCTCGTCCAGCAGAGCGTACATATGACAGCTTGGACGAGCGTTACAAGGCAATTCTTCGTTCAAAAGGTCGCATTCAGGATTGGGAGGACGAACTCCAGTCTATAAGCGATCAGATCTCCGGAAAAGAAAACATGCGTCAGTATGAATCTGAGCTTGCCGACATCAGAGCCCGTCTCCGCGATCTCCATGCAAAAAAAGATCGCCTGAATCGGGACGACGGTGCGCAGAAGAGCGACATCGAACGTTATAAGAAAATATACGACTCACTTACTGCTGTCTCTGGAAAGAACCGTCAGGCGATGGAGCTTATTGCTTATGCCGAGGCGATCCGGGAATGGCTCGCGGAGACATACAAAGAGAAAGAACTCACTATCCGCGAAGATTTGGAAACGAAGGTCAACGAAATCTTCGAGCGGATGTATCACGGGCATCGCCGCGTCGCCATCGATGCAAAGTATCATGTAGAACTCTTGACCACCATTTCCGATAGAGAGATTGCCGCTGGCGAGTCTGAGGGCTCTAACCGTGTTAAGAACTTCGCTTTTATCGCTGGATTGGTTGCATTGGCTAAAGGCAAAATCGTTACGGATAATTCCGAGAATGGCATCAACCTTTCCTCTGAGCCGTATCCGTTGGTAATGGACGCTCCGTTCTCTAACGCAGACGAAACCCACACGGCGAACATCTCCAAGGTTTTGCCGGAGATTGCTGAACAGGTCATCATGTTTGTAATGCAGAAGGACTGGAACTATGCGGAGCCGGTAATGAACGATCGGGTTGGACAGAGGTATCACTTGGATAAGATTAGTGAAACCCTTACCCGTCTTAACTAGGAGGTAGCGTCATGTTTGAAAATGACTACACGATTAATGGCAAGCATGCCACATATCTCAAATTCTTGGCGAAGAAAAATGCTCGGGACGATCAAAGCCCGGACAATCCCACAGCAGCAAGGTTATTTGAACGCTACATTGATGTTTATATGAACGCTGCTGTGTTTGGGCTGCTTTATAATCGCACTGCAAAGCGTGATAACTCCTCGGACGACCGCGCCCGAGTATATGCCGATGCTTTTGCCAATGAGCGGGAAAACTGCATTTTCCTCTACCGCATGGTTATGCTCCTTGACAAGACAATAGAACTATCCCCCGAAGAGCGCGTAGACCGGGCTTTCCGGTACGACACGCTACCCGAGAAAGCTGAAGAGTTTCGCAAGAATCTGGAGCTTTTCCATGACTATGTGCGCGGTGGAATTGAGGTTATGTATGAGCAATTCACCGATGGGTGTCAGACTCAGGACGATTATCTCAGCAAGACTTACGAGGTAATGACAACGTTCAAGAAAGAGCTCGAGGGAGTATCTTATGCTGATGAGATTGCCCATCTGATCAAGTAATAAAGCAGTCAATTCGTGTAGACAGGAGGTGGCGGCGTGTCGACGCAGGATATAGTTGGAGAAAAACTCTATACATATGCAATGGAGCTTTTCTTTAAAACTGGACATGTCGCCACCTTGAAGCCTGAGTTCATCAATCATTCTCCAGAACAGTTTGCTTATTTCGATAACAGGACTGATGTGTCCTTAACTCGTGAACAGCGAAGTCTATTTAAGGCTTTCAATAACGTGTCTCGTCTGTTCTCAGTAAACAGGTGCGTTTTCTTTTCGATTAACCTCCTAACCTTAAAGGTGAACCGTAGTCAGGCAGCTCATGATATCCACACCATGATCCATCCTGTTGTCGAAGCCGACGGCACGATTTGTCTGTTCTGCCATGATGATGAAGTCATGCTTTCTTTTTTAGGGTTCGGGTTGCGGTGCATCCTTTCCGATTGGTATCCGATGGCCGATGAAAATGAGACGCTTCTTGAAAAACTTGATATTGCAAACTTCTCCATTGTGCGAGGCACTGACTATTTCAGCGATATGATATACTTGCTGGCGAGAAATTATTATCAGTCTGGCCAGCCGTCTACCTATGAGCTCATCCCAATTGATTTCATTTCTAGGGCCGGCGTTGATGAAATAGACCGTGAAGCGTTAAATCAGTATGTTCAAGATCAACTCAATGCTCCTTTGTATGAATATGGCGACGATTACGTGGAGTATGATGAGTCCGCTCAGATTCAGAATACCGATATTGGCGCCGATCTAGATCTTATGCTTCTCGAGATGGATGACGAGGATGATAATCCCTTTGGGGAAGATATAGAGCCTGAGGACGATCTTGACGATGACGACGAGTTCTTTGATGAAGATGCGGAATCCGAGAACAAGGATGAGTATGAGTTTGATGATATTGATCCAGAGATATTTAGGGATCCGTTACTAATGGTGAAGTGGCTAAATCGTCATACTCAGAATCAAAGCTAAAGTGTTATTGTTTTTTCGCTGGACTTTCGTCCTCCTTTGTGGTATGTGTTTGTGCTGCAAAGGAGGTGCGGAAATGGCACGGATAAACATTGAGGAACTGTACCGCGGCGAGGGCGGCGGTGCGAAGTACGGCGTCGGCGGGATCATGGGGGCCGTTATGCAGGAAATCATGATCCACGGCGTACCGAAGGAATACGACGATCGGACGTATATCGAGCTGCTGATCATCAAGCACACGCTGAAGGTGGCGGAGCAAATGAAAACCGAGGGCGACTTTGTGTCGGGAATGACCGACGCGGAGCCGCCCTCTTGCTATGCGGAGGTATAAGATGAAGATTCTGGAAGAACTGTGGTATGGGAACGTGACGCCCGGTGAGCGGGGCGTGGAGAAGGACGGCCGCCTGTGGAACCTGGGCAGGCCGATCCTGCAGAACGAAGAGGAGCTGGCGCCGCTGCTCTCGGAGAAAGCGAAGGAGGTGCTGGAAAAGCTGCGGGACAATCAGTCAGAGCTGAACGATCTGGGCGAGTGCGAGGTGTTCGTCTGCGGATTCCGCCTTGGAGCCAGGATCATGCTGGAAGTGCTGGACGGCAGCGACAAGTGGGGCGAATTTGAAGAATAAGCAGTGTCCCAAGAGTTCGACTCCGTACCAATCCGCCATTAAAGCAAACCTATCGACCGACAGAAAAGAGGTTTGCCCCAAAATGTAGGGCAAACCTCGGAAAACACAGGAGCGCGGCTTCAAGCCAAAGATGAAAATACCGCCTGCGGTGCAGATGACCGCAGGCGGTATGCTAATCTTCCTTATTATATCAAAGAAACGTCGCCATGTAAAGCGGCAGACGCCAGACGCCGTCTTTCTGCATCACATCTTTAAAATCGGGCTTCAGAGTGGTCGATCGGCTCCTTCAGGGCCCTTTTTTTATGTCCAGAGGCAGAATGTAAACGCCGGTGTGTTTTTTGCGTTTCTTTACAGCCGGGAGAACAAGAACCGAAGCAATGTTTTCCACCTTGAATTCTGTAGAAAGCGCAGTTTTGAGGCAGAAATCAGTGAAATACTTCAAAGGCAGTCGAAAGAATAATTACCTCAAAGGCTTGATTATTCTCGCCATATATGATATAATTGACGAGAATAAAGATGGGGGTGAGTAAAATGCGGAGATTTGATTATAGCTTTCTGAAAGAAAAGGCCTGGGACAATGAGATTGTAGGATATCTTTCCCAGATCCATGAGCTGAAGGGAAAGCAGATGTTATACCTGCGTCAAAAACCAGCCGATGTTGAGAAGCTGGTTGAAATTGCAAAGATTCAGAGTACAGAATCCTCCAACGAGATTGAGGGAATCCGCACGACGGATACGCGCCTGCGGCAGCTCATGAGCGAGAAGACGACGCCGCGCACCCGCGACGAGAAAGAAATCGCAGGCTACCGTGACGCGCTGAACACGGTACATGAGAACTTTGAGTATATCCCGCTGACGCCCAACTATATCCTTCAGCTTCACAAGATCATGTTCGCTCACACCGACAGCGCCTTCGGCGGTTCCTTCAAGAACGTGCAGAACTATATCAGCGCAACAACGGCAGACGGAAGGACCTATGCGCTGTTTACGCCTCTGGCACCGTATGAAACGCAGGAGGCGATGCGCGAGCTGTGCGATGCGTACAACTTTGCCGTCGGTGAAGGTAAGGTGGACCCACTGCTGATCATCCCGTGCTTTATCCACGATTTCCTCTGCATTCATCCGTTCATTGACGGAAACGGCAGAATGTCGCGTCTGTTGACAACGCTGCTGCTCTATCGCTGCGGGTATGAAATTGGCAAATATATTTCTCTGGAAGCCAAGATCGCACGGACGAAGGTGAGCTATTATGACGCCCTGGAAGCCTCGCAGACCGGCTGGCACGAGGGTAAGGACGATCCAACTGCGTTTATCAAATATCAGCTTGGTACGGTCATCGCGGCATACCGTGATTTTGAAGAACGGATGGAGCTCGTTGCCGTTTCTCCGCTTGATACCGTGCGCAACGCCGTAAAAACGAGAATTGGAAAGTTCACGAAATCCGAAATCGCCGAGCTTGTCACTTCCATGAGCGCCACGTCGGTTGAACGCCATCTCCGGGCGCTCTGCGCCAGCGGCGAGATCGAAAAGCGCGGCGGTGGACGATCTACTTACTATATCCGAAAGACAATCTAATCCATCATTGGTTTTCCATCACGCTGTACCGCCAAGACAAAATCACGAAAAAGCAAGTTGACAAGTGCCGAATCAGCACGAAAAGGCAAGAAACACTATCTTTAAGCGAGGTCGTCCCTATATTTTAGGGATGACCTCACAGCAGATGACCAGCCTCAGGCAGCGAAAAAACTGCGGGACAATAGACAAAGAAATGGAGTTTGTAAGCCCTCGCGACGATTGACGTCGTGAGGGATTCATTGCGTAAGAAGCTATTTCCTTATGGCAGCATAATACTGCTCAAACGGTATCTCTTCAGCGATGGCCTTGTCCCGAAGCTCAGAAGCAAAGCGCGACCATTCCTCAAATTCGGAAACGGTCATTTTCTTTTTCATATATCTGGCGTAGTGCGCTTTATATGCGCGGTTATAGGTTTGCCATACGGGATCGGTTTTGCATTTGTCATCGTAGCGTTTTCTGGCGCCAACATCGCGGCAAGTTTTGTCCGGTTCGTCCGGCAATGGGGTGTCACAGTAGCTGTAGTACTTTCCTCCACGGATCAAAAAGAATCTGCCGCATTGCTTGCATTGGTTGGGGAGGTAGTTGTGCTTGATCCCATTGAAGAGGTCAAAGAATAGGAAGGATTGCAAATCAGTAAAGGAGATTTCTTCACAGAGGATCGGCTGGCGCCTTTCATCCTTCAAAACCTTGTAACCAAAGGACTGCATTTGACAGATTGTTTTTCGGAAGCCCTGACCTCCAGATTTGTTGAACTCCTCAAAACATTGCGCCACATCGTTCGCGCTGGGAAAAGAATTGTTTCTGTGCAAATACTCTGCAACAAACGGCTTGAATACAGTGTGTACCGCTATATATGATTTTAGAAAATCAATATAACCGTCAAAGAAAGCGGTAATATCATTGTTAAATTCCAGGAGCGATTGCAGCATGTCTGCATCATATTCCTTCATGTGTTCCGGATCATCCGGGATAAAGCTGGTACGTCGGATAAAGAAATTCCCGTTGTCCATTTGATCTCCGAAGCCGACAGAAGTAATCGTATCCCAGGTGATCGGAGAATCATCTCTGGGGTCACGCCCGTCATAAAAGAAGAGTGTGTGTTCGTTCAGCAGATCGTCAAAGGTCTTGAGGGGAAAATGAATAATCTGATTGTAAGGAGGCAGCTTCTCAAGTAAAGCATTCAGCTTTGTAAAGATGCGAATGGCGGCATATACATAATCATTGTAGCGCGTGTATTCTTCGAAGTCCATTCCATTAGAGAGGATCAATTTCCGCTTCAACGAATTCAGGTCATAGAACAGGTTGCCGGGCGTCTCAGGGTTCTCCAGTTCATCAGTGTCCATATCTTCATAAAGATCGTTTGCGTTTAGGTACGCTGTCAGGATTTCATTGGCAGCGTATTTATATTTTTCATTGATATAAACGTCGCTCATCCAAAAGCAAGCACGAAAAGAAAACATGACGCCCTCCAAAAAAGTTTAGAATAATAGATAATGCGCGTGCAGAAATAGAGAATGAATTTTAATTATACAACATCTATTGCAAAAGCACAAGAGGTAAGTTAAAATAGATAACGTGATCACAAGATGAATTATCTACCGCAAATGAAAGGACTGTTCAGATGAAGGAATCATCCTACAAATCCTACGATGAGCTGCCGCTGTTCCTCAACGCGGAAACAACGGCCAAGCTGCTGGGGATCTCCATCTCCGGGATGTACGAGCTGATGCACGAGAAGGGCTTTCCGGTTCTGAAAATCGGATCCCGTCTCGTTGTGCCGAGGGACAAGCTCCTCGCTTGGGTGGAGCAGAACGTTGGAAAGTAAGGGAACCCATGAGCGACTACTATCCTTACCCCAAGCGCGATCCGATCAAAAACTATTTCCCGCTGCCCAACGAAATCTTTATGCTGGGCCTTACGCCGGGCGAGTTGGCGGTGTACAGTTACCTGATGCGCTGCGAGGATCGCAAGACACACCAGTGCCACCCAAGCTACAGAACCATCGGCAGAGCCGTGCATCTCTCGCAGAACACGGTGGCGAAGCATGTGAACGGTCTGCGGGAAAAGCTGCTGATTGTCACGGAGAACACCGAGATCGTCACCAGGCGCGGCGAGAAGCGAAACGGCACGCTGCTCTACACGATCCGCCCGGTGGAGAAAGCGCTCCGGCACTTCTACGAGCAACAGATGCATCAGCTCGAAACAGTCAAAGACCAGGAGACGATCCGAAAAAAGCTCGCCGAGCTCGACCGCAAACGGGAGCGAGCGGGTTAGGGTCGAAAATCAAGCAGGAGAAAGCGACGGCGTTGCAAGCAGCGCCGTCGCGGACTCACAACAGCCGGCAATGCCGACCGTTAGGCGGTTTTTGCGGGTTCGGTGATAGGTGCCACCCTGGGGGTTGCTCACAGCCCTTTGGTGTCAAATTCGGCGCCGCGGTGCGGCGCCTATCCCCGAATTACCGCGGTTTTTACAAGGGAAACTACGGTGCCACCGCTTGGTGTATTGCCTAAATACAGGAGGTTTTTATGGATTCACCCGATATGCAGCGTGTCAGCCTGTATCTGCCCAGAAAGCTGGTTCAGGAGGCGGACCGCACGAAAGAAAAATGCGGCTTCTCTTCCCGCAACGAGTTCTATGCCAAAGCCGTCGAGAGCTTCATCGCCGAACAGCTTCTGGAGGATGACGTGATAAACAGCGCGCTTACCGACAAGCTGGCGTGGGCGGTACATGCGCTTTCAGAAGACAACGCCAGAGCAATTTCAAAAGGACTGTTCCGTTACGCGGTGCAACTTGAAATCCTGATGCGCATGTTCGCGCAGGTCAGTGAGTTCAGTGGTGACGAGCTCAAGGAGATGCGCCGTGAGGCGGTCAACAACGTCCGTCGCACGAGAGGAAAGATCCCGCTGGAGGAAATCATGAGGGGCTACTACAACGAGGAATAAAGTTCGATTCTCGCTGGATATTCCGAAAGCGTTGTGGTATGTGTTTGTGTTGCAAAGGAAGTGAGAAACATGGCAAGGAAAAGACCGGACGGCGACGGGCTCGTCCGCAAGCGCAAGGACGGACGCTGGGAAGGCCGTATCGTCATCGGACACAAGGAAGACGGAACGCCAATCTACAAATCCGTCTTCGCCAAAACACAAAAAGAGTTGATGCCAAAGCTCCACGGCGCCATCGATTGCTACCGGGACGCGGATCTGAGCGAGCAGGGCAACATGACGCTTTCTGAATGGATCGAGAAGTGGCTCACAAGCTACGCCGAACCGACGCTGCGCGAGAGTACCGTCCGCGGGTATCGCAGCGACGTGCGTCATCACATCAAGCCTGCGCTGGGCAACAAGATGCTTCGCTCCATCACGCAGCGGGACGTGCAGAAATTCTATAACGCGCTGGGCCGAAAGACATACAAAGCCAGCGACGGAAACGAGCGTCGACTTGCAGATGCAACGGTGCGCGGCGTTCACATGCTGCTCCACGAGATCATGGAAGCGGCAGTGCGCTCCCGGCTCATCGTGATGAATCCGACGGACGGAACCGTGATCCCCAAGCTCAATCGTCCGCCCATGAAGATTCTCAACGAAGAGCAGCTGGACAAGTTCATGAAGGCGATCCGTGCCGAGCCGCTGTGGTATGATTTCTTCTACACGGAGATCACCACGGGTCTGCGCCGCGGCGAGATCTGCGGGCTCAAGTGGTGCGACCTCGACGAGACGAACGGAACGCTGAAGATATGCCGCTCCATCCACTCGGCGCCAGGCGGCGCGTTGGAGGTAGGCAATCCGAAAACCAAAAAAGGAACGCGCACGATCCTGCTGCCGCCCAGTACACTCCACGTGCTGAAGGAGCGGCGCAAGATGGCGCTGACCGAGTGGATCTTCCCGAGCCTGCTGGAGCCGGAGAAGCCGACAGCGCCCAGCGCGGCGTACCATCGGCTGAAGGTGATCCTCAAGGCCGCAGGTCTGCCGGACATTCGCTTCCATGATCTGCGCCACACCTTCGCCACGACCGCCTTGGAGCACGGCTTGGACGTGAAAACGCTCTCCGCCATCATCGGCCACATCTCGTCGGCTACGACGATTGACATCTACAGCCACATCACCGGCGCCATGCAGCGGCAAGCCGCGCAGAAGATCGAGCGCGGGATCGGCCACAGCGAGGCGTATGAGCCCCACGAAACGCTGGACGACCAACTTCCCACCGAAGGCGGAAAACCGCCTGTAAGCCCGCCGTTTGCCCCGTACAAGGGCAAGGTGCGCAAGCCCGGCACCGGCGGGATCTATGAGCTCAAGGACCACCTCTTTGAGGGTCGCTATTCACCCACCAACGCTCAGGGCAAACGCGAGGTCCACACCGTCTATGCCAAGACGAAGGAGGAGTGCGAAGTGCTGTTAGAGCAGATGATCGCCGAGGTGCGGGAACAGATCAAGGAGGAAAAGCGGCAGATGAAATTGCTGACAACTGCTGGGAGATAAGATGTCCAGCAAAGGAGGTCATCCCTACAAAATGGGGATGACCTCATAACATTGGAGCCGCAAAATCTGCGTCACAGAAGACAAAGAAATACGGTTTCTTTTTTCTTAATGACTGTTGATAAACTATCGTTGGAATGATATAATACAGATGTATCATCCCAATGATAGGAGAAAACCGCCATGGAAAATATCACTCTGTTTCACGGAAGCAATCAAATTGTTGAAACGCCGGAGCTTTCACAGGGAAATATTCATAATGATTACGGGCGGGGATTCTATTGCACCCGGATCGAGGATATGGCAAAGGAATGGGCATGTAAGAACCAAAAGGACGGTTTTGTAAATCGTTATGAGTTAGATACGGATGAACTCCGTATCTTGAATCTGTCTGACGGCAACCATACTGTTCTGAACTGGATCGCAATTCTGCTGAAAAACAGGACCTTCCGTCTGCGCTCTCCGATTGCCATTGACGCCAGAGAATACTTGATAGAGCATTTTGCAATCGACACCACCGTATACGATGTCATCGTAGGTTACCGTGCAAACGATTCCTATTTCCAGTATGCAGAATCCTTCGTGGAAAACACCTTGCCGCTACGCAGTCTGAACCGGGCATTGACGCTGGGCAAACTCGGACTGCAAACTGTCCTTGTATCTGAAAAGGCATTCAAACAGATCCGTTTCATTGACGCAGAGCCGGTAGATAAAACGGTTTATTATCCAAAGTTTTTCGAGCGAGATACGAACGCGAGGCAGACCTACGTGACCGAGATTGCGAAGAGCAGATCCTACCGGAACGATATCTTCGTGCTGGATATTTTGAGAGAGGAGATGGCAAACGATGACCCGCGCATACAGCGAATCCTATTTGAGTGACGCCAAGGATCGGCTGTCACAGTTTTTCGATTATCTGATTAAAGACTGTGGCATGAAAGCGGATTGGGTAGCGTCGATCTTTCTCTCCTCCGGGTATGCCGAACAGTTTGAGCGGGGCAACCCGGCAATCCTCGCAGGCATGTCCGGCATTGAGCTGGCAAGGGTCGTCGTGGAAGCGACCTATAAAAAGAAAAAGCTGCCGGAGCCGCGTTATTCCGAAGGGCTTTCTCCTGAGTATTGGGCTGGCTGGGCGTTGGCAGAGTATCAGTGGTACAGCGGAATGCGCTTCAAGGATATCTTCGAGCGCGTAAAGCTGTCTGAAATCATCCCTATGTACTCGGTCTACCACGAGATGGACATCTCAAAATTCATCGAGACAATGGACGAAAGGTGTTCAACGGCGCTGTCGGAGTGCAGGCTGAAAAAGCTGCGGGAAAGCCGCGGACTCTCCCAAGCGGAGCTTGCGAAGATTTCCGGCGTCAGCCTTCGATCCATCCAAATGTACGAGCAGCGTGTCAACGACATTGACAAAGCCCAGGCGCAGACGATCTACAAACTGTCGCGTGTGATTGGGTGCTCGATGGAGGATTTGCTGGAAAAACCGATGGAATAAGGAAAAATGAGAATAGCGGAGGATACTATGGTTATTATTGCTTGCTTAATTAGCAATGGTTATGATGTTCTGGTCTGTAATAGTTTAGATCCGTTTGAAAAGACTCCGTATATGTTGCCGGAGTCTTCTGCCGAATCAATAGAAGTGGCACAAAAAAATATCACAGAAAGATTAGGCAGTAAACAAATCCTCTTTGATTTTGATGAGATTCTCTATGAAACCAATGAGGATGGACGCTGTCATCAAGTTCTCTATCTATGCCATGCATATCAATGGACAAATCAAGCAGAAGACAATTCGTATGGATGGATTGAGGTACGTAAATTAACGAGCAATCCTTTCTCCTCCGTATATAAAGAGCTTTCCAATGCTGCCAACGACTACCTTACTCGGAGAGAGAAAATACTATCTAAAATAAGATCTGAAATAGAAACAATCCACGATCAAAGTCAAGTAAAAATAGAGATAGGCGAACAGGTTGACATAATTGTCTTTTGGCTTCGCCATTCAAAAATTTATGTACCATTCTGCCTAGAAGTAGAATATTTTTTAAAGAGAGATGAAAGCGTTGATTTTCATATACGGTGGAAGGCAAGCCGGCAGTATGCTCCAGGCGACAAATCTGATCTTTATATGCTGTTTACTGAAACAATGGCATTATTGCTCAAATTATTCAATGAGCCTGTTTATGTAAGTACATACAACTTTTTAGGTTTGGAGCCGGAAATCAACGGAGCCGAAATAATATTTGAAGGCAACAATTATTCTGGAACAATTGCTGAATCAGAGTTTGCAGAAAAGATTATTGACTCGTTTGAATTTTTTAACTTTCTTCTTGGCGTACATGGAAGAATATTTGGTTCAATTTCCAATGACCTTATCGATGAGAAAGATATATCAATTATCGAACACCTTGGTGAGGACTCAAATTACGTCATCCGAAAGGAAAGTGGTTGTTACTATAATTCAAGTATAGGATATATATCATTGCTCAACAACTACTATGACTGCAACTATCTCATTCAGCCCTATTCTTATGAACTGTTAACCGGAGTTACCGGAGCGCTTTTGTTTTCATCATTTTCAGATCAGACCTTATGCACCAATTATATTGAAAAGGAAATCCTTGATATAGTTAACGAAGTGGTTGACCGTTTTTCGATTAATCAATACACACTGGTATGTCAAAGCAACAGATTATATTTGTTGTCGAGTAATTATATTTGGGTTTTTGCTGGAGATTACCATCATTCATATGTTGCTGAAGAGGAGAAATTAATTTTTGACAGGCAAGCAAAAGAGAATGCACTACTTCATGTAAACAGAGACTTTAAATGGATTTTCCCTGTCAACCCATCTAGATTTGAGCAATTAATTGCTGATATCATTGAATATCAGCAACCTGACACAACAGTACGTCTTGTCGGACGAACAAATAATCCAGATGGAGGTCGAGATATTATTATCCGTAGAAAAGAGGGAGAAAACCGTAAACTTACCATCTGTCAGTGCAAGGCATATCAAAACAGCGTAAATAAATCTCATGTAACAGACATACGAGATACGCTTGATTATTACGAAGCGACGGGATTCCTTTTAGCGGTTACTTCTGATATTACGGCTCCACTAATAGATCATTTGACATCACTAGAAAAGAAGTATGATGTGGATTGGTGGACAAGACGAGAATTATTTAAAATAATGCGACAATATCCATCGCTCGTTAATGCGTATCAAGACATTATTAAGGTTGTTGACAATAAAGAGGGACAATCCTGATTGCTGAAATCAAACTCAAAAAATGCGCCGCAATAAACAATGAAATAGCAAAACCCCTCTGAAATCAACGATTTCAGAGGGGTTTTGGTCCGAGTAGTGCGGTTCGAACGCACGGTCTCCTGGTCCCAAACCAGGCGCGATACCAACTTCGCTATACCCGGATATTCACTTTTCTGCCATGATACCACAGCAGAGGGGGAAATCATGGTTTTCTCTGCATGCGGTCAAATCTCATGAGACTATCAGAGTAATACCCTGCTATCCTACCATGCCGCAGCTAAAAAAGCAACAGGAGGCGGGCAGATTTTCTGCCCACCTCCCACATTTTTAAGAGATCTGCCCGGCGCGGGGCGTCAGCTCTGCTGCACCAGCGGCAGCGTTACGTCCGCCCGGAACAGGTCTGCGTCGATGGACAGGCGGAACGTGCCGCCCATCAGCTGCACCAGACTCTGGGCGATGGACAGCCCCAGCCCGCTGCCCTCCGTGTGGCGGGAGGCGTCCCCGCGCACAAAGCGCTCCATCAGCTCATCGGGGGAGATGTTCAGCTCCGCCCGGGATACGTTCTTGAAGCTCAGTGTCATCTGGCCGTCCGCCACGGTGCCGGACACATAGACCCGCGTTTCCGGCATGGCGTACTTGCAGATATTGGACACCAGATTGTCCATGACGCGGCTGAGCAGCTTGCTGTCGGCGGCCACCACGGGCTGCCCCTCCGGCGGCTGGGCCACCAGCGTCAGATGGCAGTCCGCCAGCCGATCCTGATACTCGCCCACGATCTGGCTGAACAGCACGTTCACGTCTGTGGGCTGCAGATCCACCGGCAGCGCGCCGGAGGACGCCTTGGACGCCTCCACCAGATCCTCCGTCAGCTTCTTCAGTCGCTTGCTCTGCCTGTCCAGCACCGCGATATACTCCCGGGCGATGGGGGAGGGGATGTCCTCCTTCTTCAGCAGATCGACGTAGTTGACGATGGATGTCAGCGGCGTCTTGATGTCGTGGGACACGTTGGTGATGAGCTCGGTCTTCATCCGCTCGGCGCGCATCTGCTCCTGCACGGCGTTTTCCATACCGCTCTGCAGGCGGTTCATGGCCTGTCCGTACCGCCGGAACGCGCCGAACAGGCGGCGGGTGTCCACCGGTGTGGTCAGATCGCCCTCCGCCAGCCGCTGCCCGTTCTTCTCCAGCGTCCGCAGGTTCAGCGCCACCGCCAGAAGGGCCAGCAGCTCCACGATCTTCAGCGCCAAAAAGATATTGTACCGCACGAGGTAGAAGTCGTTGACATAGAGCAGGAACTCCCCCCCGGCGATGACCAGCCCCACCAGCGCCGTTTTCCACACCAGCGGGAGGCCCCTGCCGATGTGCCACAGCCAGACCCCCAGCCCTCGCAGGACGCGCCATAAAAGCCGCAGTACCCGGGCGATGACGGTGCTCCGGATAATGGTGCCCGCCTTGCACTGGGCGGCAAAGACGCACAGAAACAGCAGGACGAACGGGATCATTGCCACGCAGAACCAGATACGCCCCCACTCCATGTAGAAGGCGTCCCAGCCTGCGGAAAATGCACAGACCAGCACCGCCGCCCACAGGTCGGCGGGGATCTTGTCCAGCCACGTCAGGTGGATGCCCTCCCGGCCCGGCCAGTGCCCGGCGGAGGCCATGGAGAAGCAGAAGCAGAACAGCGTCAGCAGACCGAACAGCGCCGTCAGGAACACTGCCAGCCCGGTGTGCTCCAGCAGCCATGCAGCCATCAGCGCGGCGTAGCTGGAGGGAGCCATAGGCTCCAGCAGATGGGCGGAGATGGTGAGGTACAGCGTGGCATCGGTGGTCAGTCCGTAGACAAACGTCTCCTCCAGCGAGCGGAGGATCGTCTCACCGCTGTTCACCAAGAAGTTGTCGAAGACGACCTCGCCGCTGTTTGTGTCGATCACCGCCAGACGGCAGGGAAAGCTCTCCCGGGGGAAGTGCTGGGCGAACAGGTGGGGGATGACTGCATCGTCTAAGTAATAGCCCTCGAAGTAGGTGCCCCCGTCCGGCTGTCCTGCCGCGTCGGAGCTTTCGTTCAGCAGCCCCGCGTCTGTCAGCACGCCGCGCAGGAAGGTGTCCGCCTGCGAGATGGCGCTGTGGCACTGCTCGTCGTAGAGCGCCGCTGACAGCGCGTCGCCGCCGTCCAGAAACACGCCCTGGCTGACCAGCACGGCGATGCCGAGGGCGCCCAGCGCGGTCAGCGCGGCGAACACCAGCGTCAGGGCGAAGGCGGCGGCCTTGGCCCACGTTCTGTTCACCCATTTTTTCACGTGATACCGCCCTCCATCTTGTAGCCCTTGCCCCAGACCACCTTGATATACCGGGGCTCGGATGGATTGATCTCGATCTTTTCCCGCAGGTGCCGGATATGGACGGCGATGGCTCCGGCGGCGTTGAGGGGCACGTCGTCCCACACCCGGCGGTAGATCTCACTGGGGGAGAACACGGTACCCGCGTTCTGCATGAGGAAGCGCAGGATGTCGTATTCCTTGGGGGTCAGCGCCGCCGTCTCGCCGTCCACCGTGACCGCCTTGGCGTTGTCGTCCAGACGGATACCGCCGATGACCAGCGTGGACGGCTGCACCGCGCCGCCGCCCAGCTGGAGATAGCGCCGCAGCTGGGAGCGCACCCGCGCCAGCAGCTCCACCGGGTTAAAGGGCTTGGTGATGTAGTCGTCCGCGCCTACGTTCAGCCCCAACACCTTGTCGGTGTCCTCACTCTTGGCCGTCAGCAGGATCACCGGCACGTTGCTGGTCTGCCGCAGCTGGGCCATGGCGGTCAGGCCGTCCATCACCGGCATCATGATATCCATGAGGATGAGATGCACGTCCTCCCGCCCGGCAATGGCCAGCGCCTCCTTGCCGTTATACGCCTTCAGGACGCGGTAGCCCTCCGCCGTCAGATAAATCTCCAGCGCCGAAACGATATCCCGCTCATCATCGCAGACCAGAATGGTATACATGTGCCGCGCCTCCTTTTCCTTCTCCGCTTATCATACGGGAAAACGGGGCGCGGCACAATAGGGGAAGTATTAGTTTTTCATTAAGTTTACGGACTGGGCCGGTATCCGGGCCGCCGCGCCGTGGCGGATGGGCTTCCACTCCACCTTCATGAACAGGGCGGCGAAGGAGATGGGGATGTAGGTGAACATGAACAGGGGGAAGCTGAACGTGTACATCACCTTCTGCCACGCCGGTGCGTGGATCTGTCTCCACTCCGTAACGGTGGTGACGGCCCCGATGACCAGCAGCGTCAGGTAGATGCTGCCCAGACACTCCAGCAGGGAGCGCATGGCGAACCACAGTCCCGCGCCCTCGGCAAGGCCGATACCCGCCAGCGTCACGTTGGCAAGGATGCTGATGCACGTCAGCACGAAGGCGGGCATGATGGCCATGGCCATGTCGAAGCAGCTCCAGCTGCCCTTGGCCGCGCCCTTGAGGAGCTTGCCGCCGTACCGCTGGAACACCTGCACATAGCCCTTGGCCCAGCGCAGCCGCTGGCGGCAGGACTGGCGGAAGCCGGTGGGCTGCTCGTCGTAGAGCACCGCGTCCTCGCAGATGGCGATGACCTCGCCATCGGTGATGTGGTGGACGGAGAACTCGATATCCTCCGTCAGCAGGTAGAACCGCCAGCCGCCGGTCTTATCCAGAATACGCTGGGAGAACAGGAACCCCGTTCCGCCCACGGCGGCGCTGGTGCCCAGCCGCATCCGCGCGCCGTTGAGATAGCGGCTCTCCCGCAGGAACCACAGGCCGTAACCGGCGCTGATCCAGTTGTCGGCGTAGTTCTTGCTGTTGCGGTAGCTGGTGACGATCTCGTATCCGTTGGAGAACACGGCGTTCATCTTCTCAATGTAGTCCGGGGCCAGGATATTGTCAGCGTCGAATACGAAGTAGCCGTCGAAGCCGCCGGGGTAGTCGGCCTTGATGTGCTGGGTCAGAAAATCCAGCGCATAGCCCTTGCCCACATTGATGTGGTTGAACCGCTCGTACACCACCGCGCCGTGCCGCCGTGCGATGGCGGCGGTGTCGTCGGTGCAGTTGTCCGCCGCCACAAAGACGGTGAGCAGAGCGGGGTCATACGTCTGCTGCCGGAGGCTGTCCAGCAGCCCGCCGATGACGGCGGACTCGTTCCGCGCCGCGATGAGCACGGCGTAGCGGTGGGAGGACGGCGGGCAGGGGAGGGGGCGCCGTTTTTTAGCCAGCACCAGCGGGATATATAGGAACTGATAGGCGTAGCAGATAAAAAACAGTGCGGAGATCAGCGCGTTCACTGTGCGCAGGGCTGTTTCCATACAGAACACTTCCTTTCTTTCTCTGTGTTCTCCATGGTAGAGAAAAAGCCCTTAAGAAACAAGAAACCGGCGGATTAAGGTTTTATTAAGAGCCTGTCCGCCGCCGGACGGGGATTGCTTTTTCCGGGTCTGCTGGTATATAATCAAATGGAAAGAAACCAATGGCCGGCCCGTCAGGGTCGTGGATGCGGGCGCGTCCCGCAGGGGAGGAACTTTATGAAACGAGCTTTGACGATGCTGCTGGCGCTGGTGCTGCTGGGCGCCCTTGCCGCCTGCGGACAGACGCCCCGCCCGGCGGAGGAGGATCCGCTGACGCTGCTGCGGCAGGAGATCGCGGACAGCGGCAGCCAGCTGGGCGTGGCCTTTCTGGGCGTAATGAAGGATACGGACGGCGATATGGCGGCGTGGCTGGCGGACAGCGGCTGGACGCAGACGTTCCCGTTCCTGACGGCGCTGACGGCGGAGCAGACGGTGTCTCAGCCCGGCAATGAGGTGTACTGCATCGTACCGGCGGACGAAAGCGCCTGCCTGACGGTGCGGGCCTATGACCCGCTGAATGAGACGTCTCCCGTGGGCGAGGTGCTGTACGAGAGCGCGGACGGCACGCCGGTGTGCCTGCGGGGCAATGTCAGCGACATCATGCCCAACATGGAGGTCACGGTGTCCGGCGAAGGCGGCGAGACGGTGTACCAGCCTGCCCTGAGCCTGATGGACGGCGCGGTGAGCATCATCGCCGGCAAGGGCAGCGTGTACGACTTCACCCCCGGCGCGTCCCACGATGCCCCGCAGATCAGAGAGCTGTACAGCGAGGACTTCAGCTATACCGACGGCGTGGGCAATACCGGCCGCTACACCTACCGGGTGCCCCAGCTGCTGGCGGACACGGAGGGCGCGGCGGACATCAACCGCGCCATCGACGAGGAATACACCCCCATCATCCGGGATATACAGGAGTGCATGTCCGGCGGCTTCAGTATGACCTGCCTGTACATCGCGTGGGAGACGTACCAGTACGGCGACATTCTGTCGCTGGTGATCTCCTGCGGCTGGGATGCCGACATGAACAGCTATGACGTGTACCTGTACGATACAGCCAGCGGCCAGCGCCTCACCACGGCGGATCTGCTGACGGCCCTGCACGTGGATGAAGCAGCGTTTCTGGACGCGGTGCGCCGGACGGCGGCGGAGCGGTTCGACACCGGCTATGAGCAGCTGGGCGACGATTTTGCCGATGTATTGGCGGAGCGCCGGGCGTGGACGCTGTCCGACGAGAACATCAACATGGACGTGCCTGCCTACGTTGACAGGGCGGGACGGCTCCATGCGGTGCTGTACATCGGCTCCATTGCCGGTGCGGGGGCCTATCCGCATGTGCTGACGCTGGACGACATCGGCTGACGGCGGACCATACGAGGGGAGGACGCAGCGTGCCCAGACAGAAACGGCTGAACACCATCTACATATCCGAGCGGCTGCAGGAGAAGCTGCGGCCTATCGCCCACAGCCGGCTGACCACTGTGGTGGCCCCCATGGGCTACGGCAAGACCACGGCGGTGAACTGGTATCTGGCCCAGCGCACCGAGACGGAGGACGCGGCGGTGATCCGCATCAGCGTCTACTCCGATAATCTGGCCATTTTCTGGCGCAGCGTGCAGGAGGCCTTCGACCACGCGGGGGTCCCGGCCCTGCGGGACTACGACCGCCCGGCGGACGACGCCGGAGCCAGCCTGCTGGCGGACGGCCTGTGCCGTGCGCTGGCCGGGGCGCGGCCCTGCTACATCTTCATCGACGACTTTCACCTGCTCAGTGACCGGCGGGTGGCGGGCTTTCTGTGTACGCTGGCCGGACGGCTGCCGGAGAACGTACACCTTATCGTGGCGGGCCGCGACCGCTTTCTGCCGTCGGAGGAGATTCTCCGGCTGGGCGGACGGGTTTGCCGCATCGGCAGGGAGGAGCTGTGCCTGAACTACACGGAGCTGTCGGTCTACGCCCACCGCTGCGGCGCGGAGCTGACGGATCAGCAGGTGGAGCACCTGCTGCACACCAGCGAGGGCTGGTTCGCCGCCGTGTATCTGGGGCTGCAGTCCCTGACGGAGGGCGGCGCCCTGCCGGACGGCAGCCCGGACATCTACACCATGTTCTCCGCCGCCATGATCGAGCCGCTGCCGCCCGGCCGCCGGGAGTTTCTGGCGGTGATGGGCCTTGCGGACGAATTCACCGTGGAGATGGCCTGCGCCGTCACGGGAGACGGGGACGCGGCGCGCCAGTTGGCGGCGCTGACGGAGCAAAACGCCTTCGTGACGCGCCTGCCGGACGGCGAGACGTACCGCTTCCACCACATGATGAAGGAGTGCGCCCGCCGCACGTTCCGCACCCTGCCGCCGGAGACGCAGACGGCCTGCCTGCGCCGCTACGGACGGTGGTACGAGTCCCATGAGCGGTATCTCCACGCGCTTTCGGCGTATCAGGACGCGGCGGACTACGACGGTATGCTGCGGGCGGTGGAGCGCGACGCCGGTATCCTGCTGGCCTCGCTGGAGCCGGAGCGTGTGCTGGCCAGCCTTGACCGCTGCCCGGAGCAGGCGCTGAAGGCCCACCCGCTGGCGCTGCTGGTGCTGATGCGCAGCATGTTCAACTGGCGGCGCATCCCCCGGATGATGGCGCTGAAGGCGCTGCTGCTGGCATCCATTCAGGAGCATTCGGACATGCCGGAGGCGGAGAAGGGCGACCTGCTGGGCGAGTGCGACCTCATTATGAGCTTCCTGTGCTACAACGACATCACGGAGATGAGCCGCCTGCACCGCAGCGCCAGTGCCCGGATGTCCCGCCCGGCGGTGAGCATCCGCCGCCACGGAGGCTGGACGTTCGGCTCTCCGTCGGTGCTGATGATGTTCCACCGCCAGCCGGGGCAGCTGGACAAGGAGCTGACGGAGATGGACGAGTGCATGCCCCATTACTATAAGATCACCGATGGTCACGGGCAGGGCGCGGAGCGCATCATGCGGGCCGAGGCGGCATTCCTGCAGGGGCGGTTCGTGGATGCCCAGATCGAACTGGAGCGCGCCTACGCCCAAATCAGCGGCAACGGGCAGGAGAACATGGCCCTGTGCTGCGATTTCCTGGCGTGGCGGCTGTCGCTGTGTACCGGCGACACGCCCCGCTGCACCATGGCCCGGCGGCGTCAGGAGCTGCTGCGGCAGCACAATGTCTCGTGGCTGAACATTCTGGACGCCACCGCCGCCTACTACGGCGCGTTGACCGGCGGGACGGAGGAGATACCCCCGGTATTCCGGGAGCACCGTCTGTCGTCCCTGAGCCTGCTGGCGCCGGGACGGCCCATGCTGGAGATGATCGAAAATCAGGTCTGGCTGGCGCAGGGGGCCTACGCGAAGGTCATTGGCCGCAGTGCCGCGCTGCTGGAGACATGCGCCGGCCTGCACTATGCGCTGGTGGCGCTGCACGTCCGCATCCAGACGGCGGCGGCCTACGCCCGGCTGGGCAAGGTCCGGGAGGCCCGGGAGCTGCTGGCGCGGGCGCTGGCCGATGGCGGGACAGACGGCTTCGTGGTGCCCTTTGCGGAGAACTACCGCTACTTGCGGGAGCTGCTGGCGGAGGACGGCTCGGACACGGCCCGGCAGGCGGCGCGGCTGGGCGCGGCCTGCGAGGAGCGCTGCCTTACCCTGCGGCAGCAGAGCGCGGAGCCGGAGGCCTTTGCCGTGCTGACCGGCCGGGAGCGGGAGGTGGCGCTGCTGGCGGCGGCGCGTATGAGCAACCGGGAGATCGCGGAGAAGCTGTACCTCTCGGAGGGCAGCGTCAAGCAGTACGTCAACCGCATCTATGCCAAGCTGTTTATCGAGGGCGACACCCGCACCAAGCGGAAGCGTCTGGCGGATATGGTGCGTCACTAACCAAAGGTTAATAGTTATCCGGACGGATCCACCGTACAATAGCGGTACGGTGGATCTTCCTGCATCCGGCAGGCACCGTTATACGGAACGTACCGGCACGAGAAAGGAGAACGGATATGAAGACCATAAGCAAACCGGCGGCGCTGCTGCTGGCGCTGACACTGGCGCTGAGCCTGATGGCCTGCGGCGATAACGGCGGCGCACCGGATGACGGCGGCGCGGACGGCGACGTGCCTTCCGGCGGCGACTATACCGCACTGGCGGGCGACTGGTATCTGGACGGCGACCCCGCCGCCGAGAGTATCCTGAGCATTGCGGCGGACGGCAGCTGGGAGCTGTACGAGCGTCCCGGCGGCGACGGCGACCCCGCCAGAGTGGACGGCGGGACCCTCCGGGAGGGCGAGGAGGCCGGCGTGTACTACGCCGATTCCACGGACTTTGACGGCGTCACCTACGACATGCAGGCGGTGGACGAGGACGTGCTGTACTGGGGCGGCGAGTACGACTGCTACCAGCGCGGCCAGTGAGCGGTGAGAGGGAGAGAACGATGAAAAGCTGGAGAAAGTACACGGCGCTGCTGCTGGCACTGGTGCTGGCGCTGTGCCTGAGCGCCTGCGGCAGCGGCGCCCCGGCGGATGACGGCGGCGACGTACCCGACGACGGAGGCGGCTCGAACAGCTCCTTTTCCGGGGGGAGTATCCTGTCCGACGAGGATTTTGAGGCGGATGTCTCCACATGGCAGGGCGATGACGGCGGCCAGCTGCTGCTGGATCTGCCCAACGGCAGCTACACCTACCGCACTTGGTACGGCCGGGTGGGGACGGGCAGCCTGTACCATGACAAGGACGGCGATCTGGTGCTGGAATTCGGCGATCTGTCCGGTGAAAACGACTACTACCTCATTCAGGAGGGCAGCGGCTTCCGGCCCTTTCACCTCAACGGCGAGGAGGGCGGCCAGTGGGGCCAGCTCAACGGCCTGTACTTCCAGCCCGCACAGGGCGAGATGACGGCGCCGGACATCAGTGTGCTGGACGGCGTGTGGCAGAACGCGTTGGGCTATACGCTGGCCTTTGACACCCAGCGGATGCGGGTCATCGAGTGTGACATCAACGACACCATGAGCAGCAGCGCACTGTACGACTGGGCCGATGGGCGCGGGGTGTTCATGGGCGGCGCCGAGGTGCTTCATCCCTGCGTCAGTCTGGACGGAAACGCGCTTGTGCTGTTCCCGGACAACGGCGAACCCCGCAATCTGGACAGCCGCAGCACCGGCGTGTTCTACCGGAACGGCGACGCGGCGGCGTATGCCGATCTGGACAATGCCGCCTGCGAAGAGTCGGACGGACGCATCTGGTACTATGACGGCGTGAATTATTTCGCCGTGCCCGCGGGCTATACGCTCAACGGGGACGGGCAGGCCTGCGACGAGGACGGCAAGCTGTTTGCGCCGGTCTGGAGCCAGGAGCGCTACGACCCCGCCGCCGTGTGGGGCGAGAACTGGCTGGCCGAAAACTGGGGCAGCAACGGCTGAGATATGCCGAAAAACGGAGGGCCATACAGCCCTCCGTTTTCTGTGTCAAAATGGTTTGCGTTCCGCTGTGCGCCGTGCTACAATAGCCGCAGACCGCGCACCAATACGCCGGGCCGCGGCACGCCGGTGGCCTATCAGGCCAGCCCCTGCGGCGGCACGCTTTGGGAGGGCGGGCGCATCCGCATGAGCGGAAGGGCCGCGCTGTACGCCGTCTCCGACATCTTCGTGGACTGAGGTGCCGCCATGACCTATACATCCCGGTATGCGTCCCCGCTGGGAGACATCATCCTCGCCTGCGATGAGGACGCCCTCATCGGCCTGTGGTTCATCGGGCAGAAGTACTGCGGCAGCACCCTGCCCGCCGGGACACAGGAGCAGGAGCGGCCCCTCCTGCGGGAGGCGAAAGAGTGGCTGGATATCTACTTCTCCGGCCGCCAGCCGGACTTTCTGCCGCCGCTTCGCTATGACGCCACCCCGTTCCGGAAGGCCGTCTGCGATATCATGCGTACCATCCCCTACGGCCAGACCATGACCTATGGGGAGATCGCCGCCCGGATGGCACGGCAGCGGGGGCTGGAAAAGATGTCCGCGCAGGCCGTGGGCGGCGCGGTGGGCCGCAACCCCATTTCCCTCATGATCCCCTGCCACCGCGTGGTCGGCACAAACGGCAGCCTGACCGGGTACGCCGGCGGCATCCGGCGCAAGGTGAAGCTGCTGGAGCTGGAGCACGCCGATATGACAGGCCTTTTCGTCCCGAAAAGGGGCGCCGCCCTGTGATGCCGGCGTCACCGGAAAACGAATAAAACGCCGCAGACCCGTCCAACGGGCCTGCGGCTAAAAGCGGCTGCCGACGCCTCCTGTGCATCGGCAGCCGCCCGCTGAATGGGAATATTTACTGGATAAGCCCGCTTTCCTTCAGCAGGATCTCAATATCCGTACCCTTGACCTTCTTCAGAAACATCTTAAGCATTTCCTTCTCCTTGAAGGGCAGAGGCGCCTCGCTGATGGGCTTCTTATCAATGGCATAGTAGCAGGCACGCAGCAGCTCCCGCACATCGTACTTGCTGCCCCACACCTCCGGCACACCGCGGTCGATATCCAGCAGGGTGTAGACCGACTCCATACCGGTACGCATGGAATATTCGGTGGTGAAGATGGTGTCGCGGGGCGTCTCGGCGAACTGACCGATGAAGGCGAAGTTCACGGCGCCGTCGGGCACGACCTTGGGCCGGTCGGACTCCTTGCGGGGCTGGAAGAAGGCGTTGATATAGGGCATGAAGCAGGTGGTGGTATTGCAGGCATCGTGAGCCAGCGCGTCGATCCTCTCGGCCGGTACGCCGATGTGGTACAGCCACTCGCGGCAGACCTCCTCGCCGGTGCAGTCCCGCATGGCCTTCTTCACATAGTTGCCGTCCCTGTCGGTGTTCAGCGAATACAGCCATACAAGCACCATGTTCTTATCCTGCGATTTGAACTGGGGCTGACGGTTGATGGTCCAGGACAGATACCAGTTGTCGGTGCTGTCCTTGACGGTGACGATACCGCCGGTGGTCACCTTGCCGGAGCGGGGATCACGCTTGCAGATATTCATGATGTGCTGAATGATCTCCTCATTGGAGGTAGCCACCGTGGCGCTCATCCAGTTGGTGGCATCCACATCGGAGCAGAATTTATCCGGGTCACCGTATTCGCCGTGCTTCGCCTGCGCGGCAATGGCCTTCCACATATCCCATGACTCGCCGCAGCCGTTCTTCACGCCGGACAGGTCGGGTGCATGGGTCTGGTCGCCATAGCAGGAGGTGTCTGTGCAGCAGCCGTTGGTGATGAACACCAGATCGTCCTCGATCAGGTCAATGGTCTGCTCCTTGCCGTCCTTGACGTACACGATCTGCCGGGCAACCCTCTTGTCACCCTCGGTTTCGATGATGACGTTTTTGACATCCATGCCGTACTCGATGCGCACACCGTGGGACTCCAGATATTTCACCAGCGGCAGGATCATGCTCTCGTACTGGTTGTACTTGGTGAAGCGCAGGGCGCTGAAATCGGGCAGGCCGTCGATGTGGTGGACGTAACGGCACAGATACCGCTTCATTTCCAGCGCGCTGGACCAGCGCTGGAACGCAAACATCGTCTGCCAGTAGAGCCAGAAGTTGGTGCTCCAGAAGGATTCCGGCAGCACATCGGAGATCTTCTTGTCCTCCAGATCCTTTTCCGGGGTCATAAACAGCTTGGACAGCGCCATGGCGGAGTCCTTGTCCAGCTTGAACTGCTTGTCGGTGTGAGCATCCTCGCCGCGATTCACACTGGCGCGGCACAGGGAGTAGTTGGGATCGTGCTTGTTGAGCCAATAATATTCGTCCAGCACAGAGACGCCCGGCGTCTCGATGGAGGGCACATCGCGGAAGGTATCCCACATGACCTCGAAATGGTTGTCCATCTCACGGCCGCCCCGCATAAAGAAGCCCTTGGTGATGTCCTTGCGGCCGTCGCAGCTGCCGCCTGCCAGCTCCAGCTTTTCAAATACATGGATGTGCTCGCCCTTCATCTGTCCGTCACGGACCAGATAAAAAGCCGCCGTCAGGCCGGCAAGGCCGGTGCCGATGATATAAGCCGATTTTTTGTCCACATCCTTGGGCTTTTCGGGATGGGCAAAGGATTCGTAAGTGCCAGCAGAGTAATACATAATAAAACCTCCTGTTGTTTTTTTGTTTTCGATGGCTTTATTATAGCGTTTCCTGTCCGGCTTACAATAAACAGAAAAAACTCCGTGATAAAAGTCTTATCACGGAGCCGCAAAGTGTAAAAATTATAATCAGATTCGCAAAAATGATAAAATCAGAATTGGAAACGGGAGAGCGCCGCCGACACAGAACCCTTGATGAGTCTGGCCAGTCTGTCCACGATCTGCTGCGGATCCTCCCGCATGTCGTCCTTGATCCAGTCCAGCATCAGGCCGATAAAAATGTACGAATAGACCTGGGCGATAAATTGCTTGTCCTCATCCCGGACCTTCATCTCACCAACTTCTTCATTGATCACATCCAGCAAAAGCTGGTCTACCAGCGGCTGCAGATATTTTTCAACCTGTTCTCCGTGGACGCAGCGGTAAACATTCAAAATAAAGGGCTTGTTATCCTGTACTGCCTCGAAGATCTGTAAAAATCCCTGCTGCCACGTCTCGTAGGTCTTTTTTTCATTCAGCGCTTTTTTGGCGTCTTCAAGGCAAGACCATTCCACAAGATCATAAATATCCTTGAAATGATAATAAAAGGTCATGCGGTTGATGCCGCAGTCTTCGGCAATGTCGTTGATGGTAATTTTGGTCAGCGGCTTTTTCAGCAGCAGATTCTTCAGCGACTGTTCCAAGGCCCGCTTTGTTACCTGCGACATAGCAGCTTGCTCCTTTCATGCTTGATCGGCCTCGCAGCATTGCCGCGCATCCGGCAAAGCGTAAATGCCCTGATAATGATAGTAGAATGTGTTGGGCTGATGCCTGCCCGTTTGACCGGCGTTGCTGCCGTGATCTTATCAAACGGAAATTCCCCCGGCATTGTCCGGAACGCGGCCATGATGAGTTTTTTGTATATAAGGCCATGCGCAGCGCTCCTAAGTGTGGGGGCAGTCCGTTTTCATCCTGTATTTTACAAGATTTGAGACAAAGATGCAAGCTCCGTCAGAAGGGAAATGGAGGTTCTCTATATATCCGACATAAATAGGAGGAGATCAGCGGCGGCCGTCTATTGGTGTCGGCGCTTCCTTCTGGGCATCTACCCTGCCATGCACGACATCAGCTCCGCCGCGCCGCCCGCCGGCTCCGTGCCTCGCATCCTGATGGTCACGCCGCTGCTGGCTGCGCTTTCGAACAGCGCCTCCCTTGCCGGCAAAAGTCCCGCGTCCCGAAAGAGGATGCTCTTCTTCCACTCCCGCAGCACAACGTCTGCGTCGATGGCGCCAAGGTCTCCGGCCAGATATTGCTTCGTAACGGTAATGCAGGCGGCAAGGCTGTCGTGCATGGCGGATTTGGCGGCAAGCTGCTCCCTCTCCCGCGCCACCGCCTCCACGTTTTCCGAGAGACGGCGCAGCTCTTCCGCGTCCTGCTCAAGCCTTCGGTTGTCCTCGGCCAGCTGCTCCAGCGCCCGGTGCAGCTCCGTGACGTTGGCGGCGGTCAGCTGTATATACGTTTCCCCGTACCGATCGGTCACGGCCGCCCTCTCAAATTTCCACACCAGCCCGTCGGGAAAGCGGAAGGTGCTCTCCATGCCGGCGAGGGGCGTCACGCCCTCCGGCGGGGAGACCAGCGCCCCTTGAAGCTCCTCCAGGTATTGCAGGTCGCTGTTGAGCAGATGCTGGCTCAGCCGATACATCTGCCGGTTGCACAGCACAATGCCGCCCGACCGGTCGAAAAAGCATACGGCGGTGGGGAGCCGGTCAAAGCTCTCCTTGACGGCGTTGAAGCCGAAGCGCTTCAGCTTATGCATCCTCCCGCCCCCTTATCCTTCTGCGGACGAGCCACAGACCGTCCTCCTGCCGCACCGTTACCTCCGGGGAGGCGATCGCCGACAGATCGGCGGCGCACTCCACCGACAGATCCATCGCGCTGTCGGAAACGGAGATAAACAGCGAGCGCAGATCATCTATCGCGGCCTCTGCGACGATTTCCAGAAGCTCAAACAGGCATACGACCTCGGAGGCGCGCATGGGGCCTGTTGTGCGGTAGACCACGCCGCACTCCGTACCGCAGGCGGTCAGGGCGCGCACGGCCTCGTCCACCGTCAGCCGCAGCTCCTGCTGCGGCAGCCGCTGATACTCGCTGCTGAGAAAGTACAGGTTGGCGCTGCGCTTGATGTAAGTGCCCAGCAGCAGCACCCTCTTCAGCAGGCTTCTCCTTTCGGCGGGGTCGGCTCCTTCACATCGGGCGAGCATTTGCCGCATCTGGGCTGTCTGCCTGCCGTGCTTTGCCTCCAGCTCGTTGTATATGCGGTTCTTCTCGGTCAGCTCATGCAGACTTCTCTGCACAAGATAGGCATCCCGCAGCTTCTTCCTGTTGCGCTCCATTTCCGCCCTGTTTTCATTCAGCCGGGCGTGCAGCTCCGCCAGCGGGCGCACATTGTCCTGCCAGACGGCGTAGCCTCCGCTTATGGGCGCCGAGGAAATGCGCATGCCGTCAGGCCGGATGATCCGCTGCCCATCCTGCGGGCAAATCATATCCTCGCCCGCGGCACGGGAGCGCAGGACGATCTGACCGCTGCGATCTGCGATACAAGCCGCCAGCGTTGAGGCCTCAAACAGCTCCATGTATCCCGTGTTGGACGGGATCATCCGGCAGCGGATGCAGCTTTCGTAGATGGCGGCATACAGCAGGCAGAACATCACGTTCATGTCGCCGAGCCACCACCGGACGGCGGGAATGCCCGACAGATAGAGAAGACCGTACAGGAACATCACGCAGCCCAGCACAAACGGTATGATCCGCTTCCCCCTGCCGCCCGGCATACGGCTCTTTCGGAACAGGCACACGAGGGAGAAGACCATGCAGCCCACGATCCAACCAAGGCAGACATAATACAGCGGGCGGTGGGAATATGTGCCGGAGACCGGCAGCCCGGGAACGCCGTTTTTGAAGGCGAATACCTGCTGATGCAGGTCATTGGTGATCACCAGTAAAAACAGCACCGCAGGGACGATCAACAGCATACCGAATCTCCGGCTCAGACGGTAATCCTCCGGCTTTCCCATGGACAGGGCGATGTACACCCCCAGCAGCGGGAGAAAAAGCATCGGCAGGTAGTAGAGGTACCACACGTACCGCGCTGCTGTCAGACCGGTGACGACGCTGTATTTCAGCGTCCGCAGTATGAGCCACAGCAGGATCAGCGCTGCCGTCAGCCGTAGGCAGTGCAGCGCCTGTCTCTGGATGATGCGCCGGTCAAGGGAAAAGCCCCACAGGGCGAAAAGCAGCAGATAGAGCGCCGACCGGATATGGTTCACGGCAGGGCCGCCGATGTCGAATTTTGCCAGCATCCGGCAGGCATATGCTATGGCGATCACCGTGAAAACAAAGGTCACAGCCGCCAGATGCTTCGTGTTTCCTTTCAAGGGGTAACGCCCTCGCTTTCTCTCCGCGCGTATCACCGTACGCATCTTTGCTGCATGCAGTATAGCATAAAGAGAGCTTCCCCGCAACAGCATACGTCCCCTGCCTTGCCCCGATGAGAAAGATCGTAACGGGGGAGACAGCGCATAAAAAAACGAATGGCAGGCGCGAATCGGACAAATAAAGGTCATCCGACACTCGCCATATGTAACACCGCTCATCACCCAAAAAGTCGGCTGCTGTGCAAAACCGTTGATTTTACTGTATCATATAAGCGATACGAAATACCCGAACCATGATTCACTAAAGACAAAAACCGCAGGTACGAGTGCTGATAGCTCTCGTCCCTGCGTCTTTTGTTTCATAGTCTGGCTCCGGTATCGTCCATGTTGAATATATGCAAGCGCTGTCTCAGACAAATGATAAGACAGACACTTCTTGCCTGCAAACAGTGTTCACAGCGCAAAGGGCGTTGACACTTTTTCGTTTCCGCAACCGGTGTGTGCGCTGAAATGTCCACTCGCAGCGAAG
>ENA-ORTQ01000164-ORTQ01000164.1-human-gut-metagenome-genome-assembly--contig:-NODE-164-length-87832-cov-28.460610_pt1 | contig 87832 bp, 75 predicted proteins | sample MGYA00241912_ERZ509188 | MGnify/ENA primary metagenome ERZ509188 (study PRJEB26280, sample SAMEA2338849) | human gut metagenome | biome: human gut; feature: human-associated habitat; material: faeces...
TTCGCTCAGCACGCAATCGCTTGCGTCCTGTGTGAATTACTTTGTTTGGAATTGTTTAACGTGTTTTTCCAACACGAAAATAGGTTCCGTTACAAGTTTTTCGATATTGTTCAATTTTCAAGGTCCTGTGCGCCTCAGCCTTGCGGCTGACGACTTGATTATTTTACCACAGAAGTGATTTTTTGTCAAGTACTTTTTCAGAAGCTTTTCGGTCTTTTCGAACTTGTGGTTCGTTTTTCAACGTATCCATATTGGTTCTTTTCGCTTTGCTTCTGCCGCTTTCAGAAGTCATTCTTTCCGGCGGCCCTTGGCGCTCAAGTATAATACCACATCCCCAGCCTTCTGTCAACACCTTTTTGCATCTTTTTTGAGTTTTTTCTATATTTCTTGAATTTGTTTCATTTCCCCGGCCGGGTGTTTCTTTTTTATCCCATAAACAGCACAAAGCCCCGCGCGCAAACGCAGGGCTTTGAAATACAAATGATCACAGTTCTCCCCGGCCAGACAGCGCCCGGTACAGGGTCGTCTCATCGGTATACTCCAGGCTGGCACCCACGGGCAGGCCATAGGCCAGACGGGTGGTCTTGATGCCCAGGGGCTTGATGAGCTTTGCCAGATACATGGCCGTTGCCTCACCTTCAACGGTGGGATTCATGGCCATGATCACTTCCTTCACTTCACCATCTCCCAGACGGGCCAGCAGTTCCTTGACCGTCAGCTGTTCAGCACCGATGCCATCCATGGGGCTGATGAGACCGTGGAGCACATGGTACATTCCATGGTACTCTCGGGTGCGCTCAAACGCCTGCACATCACGGGGCGTTTCCACCACACAGATGACAGAGCGGTCCCGCTTGGCACTGGCACAGATGGGGCAGAGCTCGGCTTCGGTATAATTCTGGCAGACACGGCAGCGGTGGAGCTTGGTGTGGGCGTTCTGGATCGCACCCGCCAGTGCGGCGGCATCCTGATCCGACATGCTCAGTACCTGATAGGCCATCCGGGTCGCACCCTTCCGCCCAATGCCCGGGAACTTGCTGAATTCTTCGATCAGCTTTTCCAGCGGGGCTGCATTATAACCCATGGTGCTCCTCCACTTTGATCAAAGACCGGGAATGTTCAGGCCGCCGGTCAGTTTGCCCATTTCGGCCTCGGCAGTCTCATCCACTTGCTTGACGGTTGCATTGACGGCAGCAGCCACCAGGTCTTCCAGCATCTCGATATCATCGGGGTCCACGGCCTCAGGCTTAATGGTGATGCTCAGCACCTCGTGCTTGCCGTTCATCTTCACAGTGACCATCTCACCGGATGCACTGCCGGTGTACTCAGCAGCTTCCAGCTCTGCCTGCTTGGCCTTCATATCTTCCTGCATCTTCTGGGCCTGACGCATCAGGGAGTTCATATCGGGGCGGCCGAAGCCTGCGGGCATTCTTGCTTTCATGGTTGGTTCTCCTTTTCTTTATCGTTTTTTGCGTTCACTATCCTCAATCGACACCTCCAGCCCCAGCTGTTCCAGCTTGCGGAGGGATTCCTCGGCGTTGGCCGAAGCGCGATTGACCGTCTTGGATTCATAGGGGCCGATGGGCACCGCCACACCGGACACCTGCGCGATCAGCTTTTTGATGAGCTTCTGGCTTTCCTTGTTGGCGCGGATAAAATCCCGGAAGGTCTTTCCGCCATCGATAAGCACCCGGGTACCATCAAAGTAACCCTTGGACTTTTTCAGGTAGGTGTAGAGCATGGGATCCTGCTCCTGCAGGAGCTTGATGACCTCTGCCCACTGCGGGAAGGGATTGATTCCCTCTGCCGCCACCTTGCGGGGCTTGTTCAGCGCCGGGTCAGCCGTATATTCCGGCTTGGGCTCCTGCTGAGACTGGGCCGCAGACACTTCCTGCGCGGGAGCCGGAGACTCTTCTCTCTGCGGCGGCGCAGCCGGGGTCGGCTCGTCCCAAGGGGGCGGGGCCTCCGAAGTCACCGGCGGTTCCTCCGGCAGGGGCGGCAGCTCTTCTTCCGCAGAAGCTGCTGCTTCTGCCTTGGGCGGTCCCACGGGCTGAGGTGCAGGTTCCGGCTCAGACTGCTGCATCGGCGCCGGTTCCACAGAAGGTTCCTGCACGGGAGCCGATGCCGCCGGTGCACATACAAAAGGTTTGACCGGTGCCGACGCAAACGGTCTGGGGGCCTCCTGTGCAGGGACCGCAGGCCGGGCGGCGGGCACAGCCTGTACCGCCACCTGCTGGGGCGACTCCGAAAGGCTGAACAGGGCCAGTTCCAGCTCTATCCGCTGGTCGCTGCCCCGGGTCATGTGCTCCAGAGCGTTGCCCAGAGCCCGGATGGCCCGGATCGCCTCCCGCTGCCCCATCCGGGGGCCTTTTTCCAGATAGAGCTTTTCCTCTTCCGGGGATACACCCGAGAGCAGTGCCTGCCCGCCGGGCAGGGCCGCCAGCATCAGCGCACGGTAATGGGCAATGAGCTCCTCGGTCAGCCGCTTCACATCCACCGACTGCTGGCGCAGCTGAGCCAGCTGTGCCAGTGCCGCGGCGGCATCCTGCGCTTCCAGCGCATCCGAAATATGGAACAGATAGCTCCGGTCGGTCACACCTGCCATCCGACGGACAACGTCCACATCGATCTTTGCCGTGACACCGGCACAGGTATCCAGAATAGACAGCGCGTCTCGCATGGCACCATCGGCAAGGCGGGAGATAAGCTCCGCCCCCTCGCCGGACAGCTCCAGTCCCTCCTGCCCGGCGATGTACTCCACACGCTGGGCGATATCCTCGGGGCCGATGCGGGTAAAATCGTACCGCTGGCACCGGGAAAGGATGGTGGCGGGAACCTTCTGGATCTCCGTGGTCGCCAGAATAAAGATGACGTGGGCGGGCGGCTCCTCCAGCGTTTTCAGCAGGGCATTGAACGCTGCCGTGGAGAGCATGTGCACCTCGTCGATGATATATACCTTATAATGACAGGCGCTGGGGGTGTAGGCCGTTTCATCACGCAGATCACGGATATCGTCCACGCCGTTGTTGGAGGCCGCGTCCATCTCCACCACGTCCAGAATGCTGCCGTTGTCGATGCCTCTGCAGATCTCGCACTCACCGCAGGGGTCACCGTTCTGGGGATGCAGGCAGTTGACTGCCTTGGCAAAGATCTTGGCACAGGTGGTCTTGCCGGTGCCGCGCACGCCGGTAAACAGATAAGCGTGGCCCACACGGCCTGTGGCGATCTGGTTGCGCAGTGCGGTCACGATGCCGCGCTGGGCCACCACATCCTCAAACCGCTGGGGCCGCCACTTGCGGTACAGGGCTCGATACATCTGCTTCTCCCCTTTCAACAAAAAAGCCGGGCAGCGCTGACGGGGGTTGACCCCCGCCTTGCGTAACTCGGCATACGGATGCAGGCTGACTGAAACGCACGGGGCACACCGCTTAAGGCTGCTTGGTTCCCCACCTGACCTGGTTCACAGCGGCCCCATCGTACAGGGCCCGCATCCGTATGTCGAACCACGCAGCAGGCGCTGTCCGGCATGGCACATTTTGTGCTTGACTATTATAGCATGTTTCGGGGGAGAATGCAAGCCCCCGGCAGCGGGCTCACCCTCTCAGGCGCTTTGCGCCAGCTCCCCCAAAGGGGGAGCCTTTGGCAAAACCATCAAACAACATGCAAAACAAAAGCCCCTTCCGGCATTACACCAGAAGGGGCAGAGTGCTGAATAAAAGTTAGGACTGGCAGGCAGTGATCAAGCTCATCTTATAGACCTCGTCAGCGTTGCAGCCACGGGACAGGTCGTTGATGGGTGCGTTCAGGCCCTGCAGAATGGGGCCGTAGGCAGCGTAGCCGCCCAGACGCTGAGCGATCTTATAGCCGATGTTGCCGGCCTCGATGCAGGGGAAGATGAAGGTGTTGGCCTGGCCAGCGACCTTGCTGCCCTTGCACTTGACCTGTGCAACTTCGGGAGCAACGGCAGCGTCAAACTGCAGCTCGCCGTCCACAGCCAGCTCGGGGTCCATCTCCTGAGCCTTGATGGTAGCGTCATGGCTCAGAGCAACGGTGCCGCCCTTGCCGGAACCCTTGGTGGAGAAGCTCAGAACTGCGACCTTCGGATCGATGCCGAACAGCTTTGCGGTCTTGGCAGTCTCAACGGCCACCTCAGCCAGCTTTGCGGAAGCAGCGATCTTGACCTCGCCGGTAGCCTTATCAACGGTATCGGTGTAATCAATGTTGACAGCGCAGTCGCCCATGGCAATGCGCTTCAGGCCCTCTTCGCCAAAGTCACGATCCAGAATGAAGCAGGAGCTCACCAGGTGTGCGCCCTTCTTGGTCTTGACCAGCTGCAGAGCGGGGCGGATGGTATCGGCGGTGGAGTAAGTAGCGCCGCCCAGCAGGCAGTCAGCCTTGCCCATCTTGACCAGCATGGTGCCGAAGTAGTTGGACTTCTTCAGCATTGCGGTACACTCTTCAGCGGTCTGCTTGCCCTTGCGCAGCTCGACCATGGTGTTCACCATCTCGTCGAAACCTGCGTAGTTCTCAGGGTCAATGATCTCAGCAGCGGAAATATCAAAATTGCCTGCGGCAGCAGCAGCCTTGCACTCAGCCTCGTTGCCCACCATGACAACCTTCAGAACGCCCTCGGCCAGCAGCTTGCTGGCTGCCTCCAGGATGCGGGGGTCATTGCCCTCGGTAAAAACGATCGTCTTGGGGTTTGCCTTCAGCTGTGCTACCAGCGGTGCGAACATATCAGCCATTGTTGATTACCTCCGAATTAACTATCCAAAATTCACATCCGGGTGCCTGTTGGACACAAGGATGCCTTTCTCTTTTATTCTAGCACACCCGGCAAAAAGTTCAAGACAAAATTGGCTTTTTGTGCTATTATTTTAGGAGAAAACCATTTTTTATTTGTGAAGAAATTATCATTCAGCTGCAAGGAGATCAAACTGCTATGGATTGGGATACATTAAAGGCCGAGTGCCTTGCCTGCCGCAGATGTGAGCTGTGCACTGACCGCACCCATGTGGTGTTCGGGCAGGGTGTCCAGACTGCTGAGGTGCTGTTCGTGGGCGAAGGCCCGGGCCAGAGCGAGGACGAGCAGGGCCTGCCCTTTGTGGGCCGCAGCGGCCAGCTGCTGGACAAATACCTGTTTGCCATCGATCTGGACCGAAGCAAAAACTGCTACATTGCCAACATCGTCAAGTGCCGCCCGCCCCAGAACCGTGACCCGCTGCCCACCGAGAGCGAGGCCTGTATGCCCTGGCTCCGGGAGCAGTTCAAGCTGCTGCAGCCAAAGATCGTGGTCTGCCTGGGCCGCATCGCCTCTCAGCGGATGATCCGCACCGATTTCTCCGTGACCAAGGAGCACGGCACCTTTGTGCAAAAGAACGGCGTATGGTTCATGGGCACCTTCCATCCCGCCGCCCTGCTCCGGCAGGCGCAGAACAAACCCGCCGCCTTTGCGGATTTTGTGGCCCTGCGGGATAAAATCAACGAAGTCTGTCTGCATACCTATTAACCCTTCCGCCCAAGTATCATCTCCCTTCATTTTTGCATACCCTAAAGCAAAAGTGAGGTGTTCTGATATGAAAACGATCCAAAGCCGTTCCCCCGATTTCTTTCTGGGGGCCACCACACCGGCGGGCTTCAAGGGTTATTTTGAGCCGCTGCGCCGGGAGCCCGGGATGCAGATGCTTCTCATCAAAAGCGGGCCGGGATGCGGCAAATCCACCTTGATGAAGCATCTGGCCCAGGCCGCCGAGCAGCAGGGCCAGCGCATCGAAAAGATCCACTGTGCCAGCGACCCGGACAGTCTGGACGGGGTCATCTTCCTCGACCAGAAACGCGCCATCATCGATGCCACCGCGCCCCATGTGGTGGAGCCGGACGCGCCCGGGGCTGATGAGCTGGTGGTGAGCCTGTACCACACCATCGATGCCGGAAAGCTGGCTCCCCACCGGGACGAGGTCAAGGCCCTGTTTGCCCGGAATGCCGCCCTGCGGGGCCGGGCAGCCCGGTATATCGCATCGGCGGGCAGCCTGATGCTGGACAGCCGCCGGGCCGAGGCCTGCAGCGCCAACTTTGAAAAGGTGCGCCGCTACGTCAAGCGGCTCTGCACCCGGCTGCTTCCCCGCACCGAGGGCACCGCCAGCGAGGAGCTGCGGCTGCTCTCAGCCATCACCCCCAAGGGGATGGTATTCTACCGGGGCACGGTAGAAGCGCTGGCCGACCGGTATGTGGTATTCCGGGATGATTACGGGGCGGTCTCCCGCCTGCTGCTGGAGCTTATCCGGGCCGAAGCACTGGCCCGGGGCTACCACATCATCACCTGCCCCTGTGCCATGCACCCTGAAGATCAGATCGACCACATCTTCATCCCGGCCCTGCGGCTGGCTTTTTTGACCGACAACCTCTGGCATCCCATCCAGCTGCCCGGCGTGCAGGCCGTGCGCTGCACCCGCTTTGTGGACCGGGAGAATCTGTCCGGCTTCCGCGCCCGCCTGCGCTTCAACGACCGTGCCGCCTCCGAGCTCATCGACCAGGCTGTAGCCCTGATGGCTCAGGCCAAGAACTGCCATGATGAGCTGGAGACTTATTACCGGGCCGCCGTGGATTTTGACCAGGTGAATGCTGTTGCAGCAAATTGTCAAAAGATCCTGGGTCTCGGGTAGGCCCTGCTCTGTACAACCTGACCGAAGCGCAGAATTTCAAGAGAAAGGAAGTGAACCCCATGCCAACCATCCGTCTCTCTGTCCGGGAGCTGGTGGAGTTCCTGCTCCGCACCGGCAGTATCGACAGCCGCTTTACCGGCTTTGACCGGGCCAACGAGGGCGCACGCATCCACCGCAGGCTCCAGAAGGCGGCGGGTGAAGGCTACGCCGCCGAGGTGTTCCTCACGGCAGAGCGGACGATGGAGGGAATCGGGTTCACCATCGAGGGCCGTGCCGACGGCATTTTTACCGATGAGGACGGCACGGTGGTCATCGACGAGATCAAGACCACCGCCGTGCCCACCGATGCCATCACGGAGGACATGAACCCCTGCCACTGGGCACAGGGCATGGCCTACGGGGCCATCTGCGCCGAGCAGCGGGAGCTGGAAACACTGGATGTCCGACTGACCTATTACCAGATCGACACTGATGAGATCATCCGCTATACCCGGCACTTCTCCGCCGCTGAGCTGGATGCGTTTCTCAACGACCTGCTGCGGCAGTATCTTCCCTGGGCACGGCGGCAGCTGGACTGGGTGGAAGCCCGAGACCGAAGCCTTGGGGCCCTGCAATTTCCGTTTCCAGCTTACCGTCCCGGGCAGCGCGCCCTTGCCGGGGAGGTCTATCGCGCCTGTGCTGCGGGCAAGGCAGAGCAGAAGGGCGGTACCCGGCTGTTCTGCCAGGCACCCACCGGCATCGGCAAAACGATGAGCGCCCTCTTCCCTGCCCTGAAAGCCATGGGCGAGGGCAAGGGGGAAAAGATCTTCTACCTGACCGCCCGCAACACGACACAGGCCGCTGCTGAGGATGCACTGGCCCGCCTGCGGGCGGCAGACCCGGCGCTTTCCCTGCGCAGCGTGACCCTGACCGCCAAGGAGAAGGCCTGCCTGTGCAAGGATGCTGAGGGCCGTCCCGCCTGCCTGCCGGAAGCCTGTCCCTACGCCAACGGCTACTACGAGCGGCTGAAGGATGCGCTGGCCGACCTGCTGGACAGCGCCGTCCCCTATGACCGGGCCGCCCTGACCGAGACTGCCCGGCGGCACAGGGTCTGCCCCTTTGAACTGGGGCTGGACCTGAGCGAGTGGTGCGATGTGGTCATCGGAGACTACAACTATCTGTTCGACCCCACCGTGCACCTGCGGCGCTTTTTCGATGCGGCGGGCGACTACATTTTTCTCATCGACGAGGCTCACAACCTGCCGGACCGGGCCAGAGCCATGTACTCGGCGCGGTTCTGCAAGAGCAGCCTGACCGATGCCAGACGGGCCATCGGCAAAGGAAAAAGCGCACTGAAAACCGCGTTGACAAAGGCAGACAGGGGCTTTCTGGAAGCGCGCCGGGCGGTAACGAAGCTGGCCCCCCGCCGGGGTTCAGCGCCCACCGAACCGCCGACAGAGGATCTCACCCAACAGACCAGCCTTCTGGACACCGAACCGGCAGAAACCGCCATCCCGCTGCCGGAGCCTTTGCTGGCGCGGGATGGCACGGTCTTTTTGCAAGAGCTGCCGAAGGAGCTGCTCCGACTGCTGTTCAGCCTGCAGGCCCCCCTGCAGGACTGGCTGGAGGCCAACCCGGAGGCCGATGCCCACGCCCAGCTGCTCGAGCTCTACTTTGCGTTGCAGGATATCACCCGGGCGGCAGAACGGTACGACGCGCATTTTGTCACCCAGCTGACAGCCCGGGGCAGCGAGCTGGAATGGGAGCTGCTCTGCCTTGACCCCGCCCCCTTTGTGGATGCCAGCCTTGCCGCCGGGCGGGCCGCGGCACTGTTCAGCGCAACACTCACCCCGCCGGGCTACTACCGCTCCGTGCTGGGCTGTCCCGATGCCCGGGCTGTGGCACTGGAAAGCCCGTTTCCGCCCGAACATCTGGGGCTCTACTGCCTGCCCCGCATCTCCACCCGCTACCGGGACCGGGAGGCCAGTGTGCAAGCCGTCTCGGATGCGCTGGCCGCACTGGCCCGGGCCAAGGTGGGCAACTATCTGGCCTTTTTTCCCAGCTATGCCTATCTGCGGCAGGTATATGAGGACTTCACCGCCCGTTACCCGGACATCGGAACGCTGGCCCAGGAGAGTGGTCTGGATGACGCGGCCCGGGCGGCCTTTCTGGAACAGTTCAGCCCAAACCCCGCAAAAACGCTGCTGGGCTTCGGGGTCATGGGCGGCATCTTCGGCGAGGGCGTGGATCTGGTGGGCGACCGGCTCATCGGGTGCGCCATCGTGGGGGTGGGCCTGCCTCAGGTGAACCCCCGGCAGGAGATCCTGCGCCGCTACTATGACGAGGCGGGCGGCACCGGTTTCGACTACGCCTACCGCTTCCCGGGCATGAACAAGGTGCTGCAGGCGGCGGGCCGGGTCATCCGCACGCAGGAGGACAGGGGCGTGGTGCTTCTGCTGGATGACCGTTTTGCCCGCGCCGAATACACCCGCCTGTTCCCCCGCCACTGGCACCAGCTCCAATACCTGCGCAGCACCACAGAGCTGGAGCAGCAGCTTGCCGCCTTCTGGGCACTGAACCAATAGAAAAAAGCCTGTCAGCGCAAAAACCGACAGGCTTTTTCTCATGCTCCGGACATTTTCCGGCTCTTACTTCTTTCTGGGCAGAGATCTGCGCAGTTCATCCCAGGCAGTCATCTCCACCAATGTGGTGGCGCGCAGGGCGGCAAACGCTTCATCCAGATACTGCATCTCGCTCACCGCACGCATGGCGTGATCCGAAATGCACCACTTCCCAACGACCGTCTGCGCCATCCAATAGACCATCCGCTCGGTCTTTTTCCGCTGTTTGGTGCCCTCGCGGTAGCGGTCGGTGTTCTCCGCATCGTTCACGGGTACACCTGCCGCTTTCAGCATCTCACAGCACTCCCAGGCGGCATCCACGATCATCCTGCGCTGTTCCACTGTGGTGCGGGAAAGTTCCCCATCCACCGCATAGCAGGCATAGGCGCAGGGCAGGATAAAGGCGATGTGGCTCTTGAGCCACTCGTCCATATCGCTGTAATAGGTCAGCTTGTAATGAGTCCCCTCAAAGGCAGCCTGCAGCCGCAGGCGGAACGCGCCGGGCAGGGGTGCGGTTGCTCCGCCGACGGTCATTCCCATCCCCATGTGCACACTGATCAGCCGGTCATGCTCCCGGCGGCCCGCATTGTTCTGGAAGCCAAAGGCGATCTTATCCACCGGGCGCTGCATGGCCTGCAGCATCTCCTGCGCATAGGGATCATTGCCCACAAAGATGAAGTACTGGCTCCGGTTTGCTTTGAGGATGGGCAGCACATCGGCCAGCTGCCCGGCCTGCACCGTGACAAACACAAGGTCATACACATCCTCGGGGGCCAGCACATCTGTCGTCTGCATCCGATCCACCGTTGTTTTCCGCTGGAGCATGTGGCGGATGGTCAGGCCCTTCTGGTCAATGACCTCTTTCCACTCGCCCCGGGCCAGCAGGGTGACCACATTTTTCTTGTTCTGTGCCAGACTGTGGGCCAGCTGACAGCCCTGAACGCCTGCGCCGTACACCAAGATCCTCATAACGAGATACCTCCTGTTTTGCATGATCAGCCCGGCCAGAAACACCGGGCTGTTACTTTTTCAGGAACGAGAAGAAGCCCTTTTTCTCATAGGGCCGGGTCTGCACGCCGGTCACGGTGTAGCCCGTTTCGGCAATGGCAGCCTTCAGCGCCTCCACATCCACCGGCTGCTCCGAGACGATGACCGTTTCGCCCTTGGTGTGGGAAGAAGTCACCTTGTTCACCCGGGCGGTCTTGCGCACCACATCATTGATGTGGCTTTCGCACATACCGCACATCATGCCATCGACCCTCAGGATCGTTTCTACCATTGTTGTCCCCTCCATACTGTATCTGCGGGCACCCCTGTCAAACTGCACAAGTCCAGCCCGCTGTTTTCGTCATTTTGTTAGTTTTAGCTAACTCATTGTGGAAACAAAAAGGCTCCTGCCCCGCACAGCACTGCTCTGCGGAACTTCGCCGATCTGTTTTCAGTTTTATCATATCATACCGGTGGGCAAATTTCAAGCTGCCCGCAAAACCGGCCGGGGGACTTTATCAAAGGGTCAGTTCATGGAAAACAGCGCTGCTTTCCAGCTCTTTCCATTGCATCGTGTTTCCTTCCAGGGTCATGTAGCTGTGGGGGCTGTTCTCCTTGGGGATGCTTACAGAACCCGGATTCAGGTAAAGATTTCCCTGCCCGAACTCTGTCCAGGCCGGAACATGGGTATGCCCGTGCAGCAGCACATCTCCCGGGGCCAGCGGCGGCAGATTTTTCACATGATAGATATGCCCGTGGGTCGCATAAATGAGCCGCTGCCCCACCGGAAGCACCGCATAATCGGCCAGCACGGGGAATTCCAGCACCATCTGATCCACCTCGGCATCACGGTTGCCCCGCACGCAGAGCAGCTTCTCCTTTTTCCCGTTCAGCAGGGGGATGACCTCCTTGGGGGCGTACTCTCGAGGCAGGTCGTTGCGGGGGCCGTGGTAGAGCAGGTCGCCCAACAGGAACAGCCGGTCGGCTCCCTCCCGCTCAAAGGCCTCCAGCATTTTGCGGCAGTAGTAAGCCGACCCGTGCAGGTCCGACGCGATCATCCATTTCATGGCAGATCCTCCTTTTGTGCGTTCTGTTCTTATTTTACCGCCGCCGCGCCCCATGTCAAGGGCAAGGGTTCACTGTAAAAAGTCATACTTTTAATTTAAAAAGTCCTTGACAAGTATCCCTGTGATGTGGTATCTTTGAAGCAATAAAATATCGTGTGGATTTTTACAGCATTCTGCAACTTTTCGCCACACAATGGTACAAAAGCCATTGTGTGGCTTTTGCTTTGCCTTCAAATCCAAATCTGACCCTCAGGAGCAATGAAAATGAACGATACTTTTATGAAAACCAGACCGGTGTTCCCGCTGCTGCTCTCCATGGCCCTGCCCAACGTCATCTCGATGCTGGTGAACAGCCTGTACAACATCGTGGACAGCCTCTTTGTGGCCCAGATCAGCGAGCAGGCCATGACAGCGCTTTCGCTGGTGTTTCCCATCCAGAACTTTGTCAATGCAGTGGCCATCGGCTTCGGCATCGGCATCAATGCCCAGATCGCGCTCTACCTCGGCGCAGGCGACCACGAAAACGCCAACCGGGCCGCCACCCACGGCATGATGTTCTCCCTGCTGCACGGCGTGGTGGGCATGGTCCTCTGCATTGCCATCATGCCCGGCTTCCTGCGCCGCTTCACTACCGATCCCGCTCTGGTGGACATGGGCGTGACCTACTCCACCATCGTGTTCCTGTTTTCGCTGGTCAACATGGCAGACCTCGCCTTTGAGAAGATCTTCCAGTCCGTGGGCCGGATGAACGTTGCCATGGTGGCGCTGATCACCGGCTGCGTGACCAACATCGCCCTCGACCCGGTCCTTATTTTCGGCCTTGGGCCGGTGCCCGCCCTGGGCATTGCCGGTGCGGCCCTTGCCACCGGCATCGGGCAGGCCGTTTCCCTTGTGGTCTACCTCTATGTCTACTGCACCACCGAAGTCGTCGTCCGCTTCTCCCGCCGCTGCCTGCGGTTCGATGCCGCCCTTGACGGCAAGCTCTATGCCATCGGTGTACCGGCCATCCTGAATCTGGCCCTGCCCAGCCTGCTGGTCACCTTCCTGAACGGCCTGCTGGCGGTCTACTCCCAGAGCTATGTGACGGTGCTGGGCATCTACTACAAACTCCAGACCTTCCTTTACCTGCCGGCCAACGGCATCGTGCAGGGGATGCGCCCGCTGGTGGGCTACAACTACGGTGCCCGGGAGCATGGCCGTGTGTCCAGGCTCTACAACCTGACACTGGGCCTGAGCGCCGGGATCATGGCCATTGGCACCCTGCTCTGCCTGACCATTGCAGGCCCGCTGATGGGTCTGTTCACCTCTAACCCCGAGACCATCGCCATCGGCCAGACCGCCCTGCGGATCATCTGCCTGGGATTCATCGTCTCGGCAGTGTCTACCACCTCCTCCGGCGCGCTGGAGGGTCTGGGCAAGGGCGTGCCCTCGCTGGTCATCTCCCTCTGCCGCTATATCATCTTCATCATGCCCATTGCGTGGGTGCTGTGCGGTCGCATGGGCCCTACCGGTGTCTGGCACGCCTTCTGGATCACAGAGGCCCTCTCTGCCGTGATCGCCTACGCGGTATATCACAAGGCAGTCCATCAGAAATAACCCTCTCTAACAAAAATTCCCGCTCGATGGAGCGGGAATTTTTTGTTATCATCTCTTCTTTTGTGGAAGGCTGCGCTCAGATCAGGCCCAGAGTTTTGAGTTCCCTTGCCACGCCGTCCTCCGTCACAGCCGGGCAGATGCGGTCGCAGAGCTTTTTCAGGTTGTCAGAGCCGTTGGCCATGCAGACGCTGATGCCTACCACATCGGTCATCTGCAGGTCATTGTCGCTGTCGCCAAAGCCGATGGTATCGGCCAGCGAACACCCCAGCTCATCACAGATGGCCTTGATGCCGGTGCCCTTGTTGAACTTGCGGTTGATGAGTTCCCCGTTGACGATGGCTGACGGGGTATCCCCCAGCCGGGACTCGCAGAAGATGAACTGATCCTCGTACAGCTGCTTTGCCTCGGCAAGGCAGGCCTCGTTGGGGGCGATGAACACCACCTTGTAAACCGGCTCTCCGTGGTATTCCTCAATGGGCCGGATGGTCATGCCATACTCCATCGTTTTGCGCCAGCGCTCGGCCTCGCTGTTCAGCTGCCCCGGCTTGCGGGGGAACAAATGGGCGAACCGCTCGATCATCCTGATGCCGCCGTAAGTATCGTCCCGGGCTTCCAGTGTGCACTCGGCACCGGCACGCCCCAGCACCTCCCGCAGGCCCTCGACCTGCGCAGGCTCCATGGGAAGATCCACGAGAATTTTCCCATCACAGCCTACATAGCCGCCTGCAGAGCAGACAAAGCCATCGAAACCGTAGGCAAGCAGCGGTTTTGTCATGCGCAGGTTACGGCCAGTGCACAGAAACACCTTGTGGCCGTTGGCCCGGGCCTGCCGGATGGCCTCCACGGCACTGGCCGGAACGGTCATCTCACCGGGCGGCAGCAAAGTACCGTCAATATCCAGAAAAATCAGTTTTTGCTTCATAATTCCCTCACTCTTTCACTGCCAGTTCATGGTAAAGCCGCGAATCAGCAGACCCACGGCCAGGATCGCCAGCAGTACCAGCAGAACGGTGCGGTTGGCCTGTTTCTGCTTCTGTCTGGCCCGGGCACGGCTGTTCCGGCTGCCGCCCTGCTTCCGGTTCTGGGATCTGCCGCCGGAGCTGCGGCCGCTCGTGTTCTGCTTTGTGCTGCGGCGGGAAGCACTGCCGGAAGTCCCCTCTTTTTTCCTGCCCGCAGTGTTCTGGCCGGACTTTGCCGCGCGGGGTGCTTTCTCTTCCGGGGCCGCCGACGCAATGGGCTTTTTGGCCCCGCAGCGGCTCAGATATTCCTCAGCCAGCCGGTAATACTGGCCCAGCTCACTGGTGCGCAGGGGCGCGCCTGCATAGCCCTCTTCCAGTGCTTCCACGGCCTCGTTGAAGAGGATCGCCGCCTGCGCAGCCGCCGTGCGGTCGGAGGCATGGGCCGCTTCATTGCGGGCGGTGCGCACCGCGTTGCAGGCCCGGCGGGCAGCAGCGGGGTGCTCCGTATTTCCCAACAGATCCAGCGGGCGGGCAGCATCTTTTTCAGGGTCCAGCAGTACCCGCATACACAGGGTGGTATCCAGCTGCTGCCAGCTGTTTCGGCCCGCCAGATCGGGCAGACGGTCATAATATTCGGGGCTCTCCTGCTGGCGGGTACGGATGTGATCCAGCAGGGCTCCCAGGCTGTGCTCCCCGGGCTTGTTCTCCCAGTGCCAGCGCAGTAGCTTGCGGCTGATCTCATCGCAGGTAGTTTTGATCTCAAAAGCGGTTTGCAGTGCTTCGTCAGGCATAACGTTTCTCCTTCGTACAACCAAAAAACGGAGGAAGCGCAGCCTCCTCCGTCATTCATTTACATCATAAACTGATAATAGACGAAGCCCCACAGCGCAATGCCTGCGCAGACGATGGCGGTGATGGGCGGGACCCAGCGGACGAGGGTCTCAGCAATGCCGTCACGGCTCTCTTCCGCATCGTCCTCCTCATCGTACTGCTCCACCTCGGGTTCCGGCTGGCGGGCCGGGGCGGCACGGCGGGCAGCAGCAGGCATCACACGGGTGCCCTCGTCATCCACAGCCGCTGCACCGCTGCCGGGGAACGCCGCGCGGGTGGCGGCATCCAGCACCCGGGTAGGCTCTGCTTCCGGAGCAGGGGTGTGTTCCACCGGCGGTGCAAAGCTGGTCGGAGCGCTGACAGGCTCTGCCGGGCGGGCCGTCGGGATGACCCGAGTGGGTTCTGCCTGCGCCGGCGCGCTGGCCACGATGCGGGTCGGCTCTTCCTGCGGAGCGGCGCTCACCACGCGAGTGGCCTCCGCCGCCGGGGCCTGCTCTGCAGGGGCGGCCTTCTGGCCGGGCTGCAGCAGGGTGTTCAGGGCGTTCTGCAGCAGGATGCGGTCACAGCCGCACTCGGTGCAGTAGACCGTGTCCTCTTCCTTCGGGTGGAAGGAACCGCAGGCACAGTACCAGCCGTTCTCGAACACCTGCGGCATATACTTGAGGCCGGTGCGGTTCATCCGGCTTTCCAGTGCCTTTTCCAGCTCCGGACTCAGGCGGCGCGGGGCCGGCAGGCGGACGCGCTTGATGGCATCCAGATGCACGACCTTTTTGCCGCTGTATACGTTCTTCAGGACCACATCCACGCTGGTGATGGCCTTCTGGGTCACGAACACGGCATCGTCCATGCCAAAGCTCTCACCGGGCTTGACCTCGATCTCACGGTATTCAAAGGCATCCTCACACAGGATGATGCCGTCCACGCCCTTGCACTTGAAGTGGATCTCCAGTGCAGTCAGGGTGACCTTGGAGATGTTCTTGAAGGTCAGGCAGACTGCGTTCTCTCCGCTGAGTTCGCCCTTGAGCAGTTCCACACAGACGAACTGCACCGGGCTGCCCGGGGTATAATAGTTGGCCCGGGTGCGTGCGACCGGGTTAAAATTTTCCTCCACGACACTCGCTCCCTTCGATCATTCGTTTTCCTGCGGGGCATCCTGCGCCGGGTCGGGCATTTCCTCGCCCAGCACGGCCTGCTCCGCCTGTTCAGCGGGCTCTGCGCTCTCGGCAGGCTCTGCGGTCTCCACAGGGGCCGCCGGTGCGGCGGGTTCCTGTGCAGGCTCGTCGCCGTCACGCGGGGGCAGCTTGCCGCCAGCCATCACGGTGTTGAACTCCTTCTCGTTGAGCTTTTCGCGTTCCATCAGAGCCTGTGCCAGCGCATGGAGCTGGTCGATGTGCTCCGTCAGGGTGCGGCGGCAGGTCTCGTAAGCCTCATCGATGATATCCCGCATCTCGCCGTCGATCTCGGCAGCGGTGCTCTCGCTGTAGCCCTTGCCCTGGGTGAAATCACGGCCCAGGAAGGTCTCCTCCTGCGAGGTGCCGTAGACCACAGGGCCCAGGCGCTCGGAGAAGCCGTACTTGGTGATCATCTGGCGGGCAATGTTGGTTGCCTGCTGCAGGTCGTTGGAGGCACCGGTGGAGATATCCTCCAGGATCAGCTGCTCGGCCACACGGCCGCCCAGGCTGGAAACGATATCCTCAAACATCTCACCCTTGGTCACATAGCTGCGATCCTTTTCAGGCAGATACATGGTGTAGCCGCCAGCCTGGCCGCGGGGAATGATGGTGATCTCATGCACACGGGGATGGTGCTTGCAATAGAAGCCTGCCACGGCGTGGCCCGCCTCATGGTAGGCGGTCAGCTTCTTTTCCTCGGCAGTCACAACGCGGCTCTTCTTCTCGGGGCCTGCCATGACCTTCATGGAAGCTTCCTCGATGTCCTCCATGGTGATGGCCTTGCGGCTGCGGCGGGCAGCCAGCAGAGCGGCCTCATTGACCAGGTTCTCCAGGTCAGCACCCGCAAAACCTGCGGTGCGCTGTGCGATGACCCTGAGGGAGACATCGGGAGCCAGAGGCTTATTCTTGGTGTGGACCTTGAGGATCTCCTCGCGGCCCTTGACATCGGGCAGGCCCACATAGACCTGACGGTCAAAGCGACCCGGACGGAGCAGTGCCTTATCCAGAATGTCGGCACGGTTGGTGGCTGCCATCACGATGACACCATCGTTGGCCTCAAAGCCGTCCATCTCGACCAGCAGCTGGTTCAGGGTCTGCTCCCGCTCGTCGTGGCCGCCGCCCAGACCTGCGCCGCGCTGACGGCCCACGGCATCGATCTCATCGATGAAGATGATGCAGGGCATGGTCTTTTTGGCCTTATCAAACAGGTCACGCACACGGGACGCGCCGACACCGACATACATTTCCACGAAGTCGGAGCCGGAAATGGAGTAGAAGGGCACCCCCGCCTCACCGGCGCAGGCACGGGCCAGCAGGGTCTTACCGGTACCCGGAGGGCCCACCAGCAGAACGCCGTGGGGGATGCGGGCACCCAGCGTGTTGAACTTGTCGGGGCTCTTGAGGAACTCCACGACCTCCTTCAGCTCTTCCTTTTCCTCGTCCTCACCGGCAACGTCGGCAAAGGTCGCGGTCTTTTTGTTCTCATGCTCGTCCTTCACCTTGGCCTTGCCCACGTTCATAATACCGCCGCCGCCAGCGCCGCCGCGCATCATGGAGAAGAGCAGGAAGCCGGTGCAGCCCAGCATTCCCAGGTAGAACAGGATCTCCATCCAGGGGATGGACTCCTTCAGGGTGGTGTAATCGTACTCCATGGGCGCGGTCGGGTTGGCTGCGTCGTAGGAATCGATATACTGCTGGACATTCTCGATAAACACATAGGCGTAGGGCAGCTTGTAGCGCACCGTCACCGTGCCGTCATCGTTTCTGGTCGCCCCCACGGAAGAGGTGGAGGAGGAGAACAGATTGCTCAGCAGACCGCCGGAGGCCTGTGTGGCAGCGGTGGCACCTGTGGTTTCGGGCAGCTCCTGCTTGCCCTCCTTCAGCGTCAGGGTGATGATGCTGGTGTTGCGGTCCAGCGTAAAGGCTGTGACCTGATTGTTCTCAAAGTAGTGCACCACAGTCGAGTAGCTCATGGTGGAGCCGCCGGTACTGCTGTCGCTGGTGCCCAGCACCGACCAGATCATCAGGACACCAGCCAGTGCCAGCGCCAGGATCAGGGGATTAAAGCGAGGTCGTTTCGGTTGCAAAAGGGATCAACTCCAGTTCTAATTCGTTTTTGTTATGCGTAGATTTCCGGTTTCAGCACACCCACATAGGGCAGGTTGCGGTATTTCTCATCGTAGTCCAGACCATAGCCCACCACAAACTCGTCCGGCACCTGGAAACCCTCGTAATCGGGCTGGATGTCGGCCTTGCGGCGGCTGGGCTTGTCCAGAATGGTGCAGATCTTCACGGAATTCGGGTTGCGCATCTTGAGCATGGGCACCAGCTTGGAAAGGGTGACACCGGTATCCAGAATGTCCTCCACGATCAGCACGTCCTTGCCGGAAAGGTTGCCGTCCAGATCCTTGATGATCTTGACCAGACCGCTGGTGGTAGTATTGCTGCCGCCGTAGCTGGACACGACCATAAAATCAATGCTGCAGGGGATGGTCACAGCCCGCATCAGGTCGGCCATGAAAACCACCGAACCCTTGAGGATGGAGACGAGGACAAGGTTTCTGCCCTCGTAATCCCTGCTGATCTGTGCACCCAGTTCGGCAACCTTGGCTTTCAGTGCTTCCTCACTGACCAGGATGTTCTTGATATCGTCATTCATGCTCATGGGTTGTTCCTCCATTTTCCAATTCCAACTGCAAGATCTGTTCTGTCTCCTCGTCCGGGGCCAGCCCCTCGGCAAAGCCCTCCCCACAGACCCACAGGATCTCACTGCCCGCCGCCAGCAGCGGCAGGCCCTCTCGTATTCCGGCAGGAATGCCTGCCTCATTCATCCATTTGCGCAGGGGCTTGCTCAGCCCCCGCCCCGCAGGCCGGAACCGATCTCCCGGTTGACGGGTGCGCAGCGTAAGGGCAGAATATAACAAGGTTATTCTAGCATAATCCGCCCGATTTTTTAAGTCTTTTTTATGAACACCCTGTGTTTTTTCTCGAAAACCGCTTACAAAAAGCCGTGTTTTCAGGGTTTGGCCCCCAGGCAGAGCAAATTCCGCCCCATCGGCAGGGGCAAACGACAGCGAAAACGCAGGGACCGCAGCCGCTTCCGGCCGGCTCTTTTCCTGCCAGAGCATCCTGCTGCCTGCGCAGAAGCGGACCGTATCGGTCAATTGCACCGCCCCGCTCCCCTGCTCCACCAGCTCTGCCAGCAGGCGGATGTACTTTTCCTCGGCATCCCGCACCGGGGCAACAAGGCTGTGGAGCGCCGCTTCCAGAATGAGCGGATCAGCGCCCTGCAGCGGCTCCAGCCGCCATGCCGCCTTGGCTTTCGGGGCCTTACGGGCAGTCTGGGCTGCATCCAGACGCGCGATGGAAAGCAGCTGTTCTGCCTGCCTGGCAAAGTAGGCATCCGCGCGGGCCGCCTTTTCACAGAAGCGGGCCAGATTTTCCTCTGCCGCGGCGTTGACGCTGCGCAGGGCCGGAACGGCCCCATGGCGCAGGCGGTTGCGGGCGTAGGCATCGGACTCGTTCGTCTCGTCCGTCACCCAGCCCTGCCCGAAGGCGGCGCAGAGCGCTTCGGTCTCGGCCCGGGTCAGGCCCAACAGCGGGCGGCAGTAGCCGGGCCGCCTGGGCCGGATGCCCCCTGCCCCGTGCAGCCCGGTGCCCCGGGCCAGCCGGAACAGCAGGGTCTCGGCCTGGTCAGTAGCAGTATGGGCCGTTGCAATGCAGTCTATCCCGCCTGCCAGCAGTTGGGCGAAGCAGGCATAGCGGAGTCTGCGGGCCCAGTCCTCCCCGGCATGGGGCGGCACAGTCATTCCCACATCTGCCGGGCGGAAGACTGTCAGCGGCACCCCCAGCCGGGCACACTCGGCCCGGACAAAAGCTTCGTCCCGGTCTGCAGTCTCACCCCGCAGGCCGTGGTTGACGTGGCAGGCCGTAAGGGGATACCCAAAGGTTTCCCGCAGCTCCAGCAGCACCCGCAGCAGCGCCATGCTGTCGGCTCCGCCCGAAACGGCGGCGCACAGGTGCAGAGCCCGGCCCGGCTCCGCAGGCGCAAACAGCTGCTCCTGCCGGGCAAAGCGTTCTACTTTTGCGATCAATTTTGATATTTCGTCGTTCATCAGCGTTTGAAGTCCACATCCATAAAGCGGGTGTGTGCGCCATCCCAGCCCAGCGGCACCGTGCTGGTCTCGCCGTGGCGGTTCTTTGCCACGATGCACTCCGCAGTATCGGCATCCACCTCGGCACCATCGGGGTTCTGGCTGGCGTAGTAGGAATCACGGTAAAGGAAAAGGACGCAGTCGGCATCCTGCTCGATGGAGCCGGAGTCACGCAGGTCCGACAGCTGGGGCCGGTGAGAAGAGTTGTTGCCCTGCTTCTCCACCGCACGGGACAGCTGAGAAAGCGCGATGATGGGCACATTCATTTCCTTAGCCATGATCTTCAGGTTTCGGGTGATGGAGCTGATCTCCTGCACACGGTTCTCGCTGCGCTGGCCGGTGGTCATCAGCTGCAGGTAGTCGATAACGATTAGGCCCACATTGGGGCGGGTGGGGTCCTGATTGACCCGGCGGATCTTCGCCTTCATCTCGGTGATGGTGATGCCTGAGGTGTCGTCCATATAGATGGGGGCATCGTGGAGCTTTTCCGTTGCCAGTGCCAGATACTCCCAGTCCTCACTGCGGAGGGCACCGGTGCGGAAAGCCTGGCTGTCGATGCCAGCTTCCGCCGAAAGGATGCGGTTGGTCAGCTGCTCTTTGGTCATTTCCAGGCTGAAAATGGCCACCGGCACCTTTTGCTGCATGGCAACTCGGGTGGCAATGTTCAGCGCAAAGCTGGTCTTGCCCATACCGGGGCGGGCGGCCAGAATGATGAGGTCGCCGCGGCCCAGGCCGGTCAGAACAGTATCCAGCAGACGGAAGCCGGTGGGGATGCCCTTGTACTTGTCGGCATCCGGGCCGCTGATCTTCTGCAGGTTGGTCAACGTCTCCACCATGCTGGAGGAAAGCGGGGTCAACGCGCTGGAATCCCGCCCGGAGCGGATCTCGTAGATGCGCTGCTCGGCGTTTTCCAGCAGCAGGTCAGCGTCCGGCTCATCGCCCGCGTCCTGCAGAATGTCCTTGGCAACGCCCATCAGCTGGCGCACCAGATACTTTTCCTGCACAATCTGGGCGTAAGCCTTCACATTGGAGATGCTGGGCACTGTCTCAGCCAGACCGGTCAGGTAGACCTTTGCCTCGTCCGCACTGGGGAACACGCCATCGGAGATGACGGCATCCAGCAGGGTGACAAAGTCGATGGTCTGGTCTGCCGTAAACAGGCGCAGCATCTCAGAATAGATCTGGGCATTCTGCCGGGTGTAGAACATTTCCGGCCGGATGATCTCCACCAGATCGGTCAATGTCTCGGGCTTGAGCAGCACCGCGCCCAGTACGCTCTGCTCGGCCTGCATATTGTAGGGCAGATTGATGCCCACACTCTCCAGATTCAGTTCATTGGAATAATGTCGTTGTTCGTTGGGCATGATTCATCCCCCTCCATACTGGGCCAGCTTCCCAAAACGCCAAAAACGCCCCCTGAAGGCAGGGGGCGCAGATGGCATTTCAATCAGGCCTGTTCTACTTCCACCATGATCTTGAAGGAAGCCACGACACCGACATGCAGGCGCACCTTTGCGTTGAACACACCGGCATCCTTGATGTCCTTGGTCTCCAGCTCGATCTTCTTTTTATCAATGGGAGAACCGGCCAGCTGGGCCAGAGCCTCGGCAACTTCCTTGCCGGTGACCTTGCCGTGCAGGCGGCCGGATGCGCCGCCCTTGGCCTTGATGGTCACGGTCTTGCCCTCGATCTTTGCAGCCACAGCCTGTGCGGCGGCCACAGTTTCAGCCTCGTGGAAATCCGCAGCGGCCTCCTTGCCGCGTGCGATATTCACCGCAGAAGCATCGGCCACAGCGGCCAGCTTGCGCGGGAACAGAAAGTTGCGGGCGTAGCCGTCGGAGACCTCATGGATCTCATCCTTCTTGCCAATGCCCTTTACGTCCTGCTTCAGAATCACTTTCATGGTGTTATCCCTCACTTCTCACCGGGAAACCGGTGGATTTCTATGGTTAGTATACAGCATTCAGACCGTTGCGTCAACGCCTTCGATGACAGTGGGGTTACCCCAGCTCCCGTGCTGCCGCATCCAATGCTGCTTCGATCACCTTATCCATATCATAATACTTGTACTCGCCCAACCGGCCGCCAAAAATGACCTTTGTCTCGGCATCGGCCAGCGCTTTGTATTTTGCGTAAAGCGCGCCATTCTTTTCATCGTTGACGGGGTAATAGGGCTCGTCACCCTGATGCCACTCGGTGCTGTACTCCCGGCTGATCACCGTTTTGGGCTGGGTGCCGAACGCAAAATGCTTGTGCTCAATGATCCGGGTATAGGGCGTTTCCGCATCGGTATAGTTCACCACCGCGTTGCCCTGATAGTTGTCGGTATCCAGCACCTCAGTCTCAAAGCGGACGCTGCGGTACTGCAGCGCGCCCAAACGGTAGCCGAAGTAGGCGTCCACCGGGCCGGTATAAACGACCTTGTCGGCCAGTGCGTTCAGGTTCTCCCGGTCGGCCAGATAATCCACATTCAGCCGCACCTCGATGCCCTCCAGCATCTTTTCCACCATGGCGGTATAGCCGCCATCGGGGATGCCCTGATACAGCGCGTTGAAATAGTTGTTATCGTAGGTAAAGCGGACCGGCAGGCGTTTGATGATGAAAGCCGGCAGTTCGGTGCAGGGGCGGCCCCACTGCTTGCCGGTGTAGCCTTTGATGAGCTTTTCGTAAATGTCCGTGCCCACCAGACTGATGGCCTGCTCCTCAAGATTTTTCGGGTCGGTGATGCCCGCTTCCCGCTTCTGCTCCTCGATCTTTGCCTTGGCCTCGGCGGGGGTCACCACACCCCACATCTTATTGAAGGTGTTCATATTGAAGGGCAGATTGTAGATCTCGCCGTGATAATTGGCAACGGGGCTGTTGGTGTAGCGGTTGAACTCCGCGAACTGGTTCACATACTGCCACACTGCCTTGCTGCTGGTGTGGAAGATGTGGGCCCCATAGCGGTGGACCTGTATGCCCTCCACTTCCTCGGTGTAGATATTTCCGGCAATGTGGCCGCGCTTATCAATCACAAGGCATGTTTTGCCCGCCTTTTTTGCTTGCTGGGCAAACACCGCACCGTAAAGGCCTGCGCCTACGATGAGATAATCGTAATGGTTCATCCCTGCTTCTCCTTTTTTCTGGATTCAGGTTCATTTTTGGAGAGCGGCTTCTTCTGGCTCTCACGGTACTGGTCAATGGCGGTCTGGATGCGTGCCCGGGCTGCCTCGGGGGTGATATGCTTGAGCTGGGCCGCCGCCATGGTCTGGTGGCCGCCGCCGCCCAGACTTTCCATGATGACCTGAACATTGACCGCTCCCAGACTGCGGGCGGAAATATTCACGCCGCTCCCCACCTGCACGGCCACAAAGCTGGCCTCCACATTCTGGATGGTCAGCAGGTCGTTGGCAGCCTGCGCAATGGCAACACGGGCCTCGGGGGGCACCTCGCCGCTCACCGAGATGGCGCAGCTGCGGTACATCTGGGCAGCCTCCACAAGGTCTGCCTTGGCGTTGTACTCCACCATGGTCACATCAAAGAGCTGGCGCACCCGCTCCGTCTCCGCACCGTAACGGCGCAGAGCGGCGGCAGCTTCAAACGTGCGCACACCGGTGTGCAGGGTGAAGTCCCGGGTATCCAGCATAATGCCCGAGAGCAGGCCCTCTGCCTCTACCCGGCTGGGCTTGTCGTCCCGGTCGCCCACATACTGCAAAAGCTCCGTGACCAGCTCACTGGCCGAGGAGGAGTAGGGCTCGTGGCAGACAAGGTCTGCATGCTCGATGAAGCCCACGCCCTTGCGGTGGTGGTCGATGACAGCCACCTTGCCGCACCTTTCCAGGATCTCCTTACTTTCCACAAGGCCCAGCTGGTATGTATCCACCACCACGCAGAGCGTTTTCTTGGAGATAATGGGCAAAGCCCCCTTGGGGTCGATGAAATCATCTGCCTGCCCGGCCCGGCACAGGGCATCGATCAGGCTGCCCGCCAGTGTGGCATCCCGTCTGACGGCGATCACCGCCGGGACATCGCAGATCTTGCAGATGCGCAGCACGCCCTCGGCAGCGCCGATGGCATCCAGATCGCTCATCCGGTGGCCCATGATGACCACATGGTCCGCCTCCTTGACGAGCCTGACCAGCTGGTCGGCCACGATGCGGCTGCGCACCTTGCTGCGCTTTTCCACGCCATGGCTCACGCCGCCGTAAAAGGTGAAGCCGTCCGGGGTCATCTCAGCGGCCTGATCGCCGCCGCGGCCCTGCGCCATATCCAGCGCCTGCACGGCCATATCCTGGGCTTCCCGCAGGGTCTTGGCCCCGCGCCCGATGCCAATGGAGATGGACAGGTTCACGCTGGGGTCCAGAGCACGGATCTTATCCAGCACATCGTAGCCGCGCTGGGCATACTGCTCCAGATGGCGCTCTTCCACCACGGCGATATAGCGGCCGCTGGCAACGCGGCGCAGAAAGCCTGTGCCCCGGCCGATCATATCCTCCAGCACCCGGTTGATGCCCTCCAGCAGGCGGGCGCGCTCGCTGTCCAGCATATCGCTGAACACATCATCGTAGCCGTCCACCAGGAACACCATGTAACCCGGGCGGCTGGCCTTATACTCCGTTTCGATCCTGCGCAGGGCGGTCTCCTCATTGAACACGAGCAGCGTCATGCTCTCGCTGCCACCCGGCACGGTACTGCTGTGCACATTCCACACACCGTCGGCCAGATTGAGCTGCTGTCCCTCCGGGGTGCGGGCCTGTGCGGTATCCAGGCCGGGCAGCAGCTTCTGTGCCCTGCCTGCAAGCCGGTCCTCGCCGCCCAGCAGCGCCGTGCGGAAGCGGCCGTTATACCACAGCACCGTCTCGCCAGAAAGCAGAGCCGCCGGCTGAGAGAGGGATTCCAGGCTGTATTGGGTCCTGGAATTTTCAAAGCTGCCGCCAGACACCCACTTGGCGGTCCAGCGCCGCAGCTGATACCGGAAAACGCAGATGCCGATGCCCCACAGCACCACCAGCACTGCCAGCGCAGGCCAGCCCGCGGGCCGCTGCACCAGAAGCGCCAGTGTCAGCAGTGCACACAGCACTGCCAGCGCGGCGATCAGCATTTCCAACGTCCATCTCGGTTTTTGTTTCATGGGATCTTCTGCCTCCTGGTCTGCCTGCCCCGGCGGGGCGGCTTCCGGCTTATACCTCCATCAGAATGGGGAGGATCATCGGGCTGCGCTTGGTGCGGCGGTAGATATAGCTGCTCAGCGCCTCACGCACCCGGGTCTTGACGCTGTTCCAGTCGCGCACATGCTCTTCCACGCAGCGATCCAGCGCGTTTTCCACAATGCTCTGGGCCCCGTCCATCAGGCTCTCGTTCTCGCGCACATAGACAAAGCCGCGGCTCACAAGGTCAGGCCCAGCCAGCACCTTGCCGGTCTTGCTGTCCACGGTGGCCACAATGATGACCAGACCGTCCTCAGAGAGATGCTTGCGGTCACGCAGGACCACATTGCCCACATCGCCCACGCCCAGGCCGTCCACCATCACAGCACCGGCGGTGACAGGCTCGCCCAGCTTGATCTCGTCCCGGCTCAGGATAACGTTGGAGCCGTTCTCGGCAATGAGGATGTTGCTGGTGGGAATGCCCAGAGACGCGGCGGTCAGGGCATGCTTTTTCAGCTGCTTGTACTCGCCGTGCACGGGCAGGAAATACTTGGGTCTGGTCAGGGTGAGCATCAGCTTCTGCTCCTCCTGGCAGGCGTGGCCGGAAACATGGACATCATACATGCTCTCGTAGATGACCTCCGCACCCAGCAGGAGCAGACCGTTGACGATCTTGGTCACGCTCTTCTCGTTGCCGGGAATGGGGTTGGCGGAGATGATGATGAAGTCGCCGGGGCCCACCCGCACCTGGCGGTGGCTGCAGGAGGCCATGCGGGAAAGGGCGCTCAGGGGCTCGCCCTGGCTGCCGGTGGTGATCAGCACCACCTGCTCCGGCGGGTACTGGTTCAGCTCATCCACACTGATAAGGGTGCCCTCGGGGATGTGCATATAGCCCAGCTCCTGCGCCATGGCAGTGTTATTGACCATGCTGCGGCCGCTGAACGCCACCTTGCGGCCATCCTCCACGGCCAGATCAATGATCTGCTGGACGCGGTAGATATTGGACGCAAAGGTCGCAATGATGATGCGCTTGTTCCGGGCACGGGCAAACAGGTTGCGGACACCGGCGGCCACCTTCTGCTCCGTGGCGGTAAAGCCCGGGCGCTCGGCGTTGGTGGAATCGCTCAGCAGAGCCAGAACACCCTTCTGACCATACTCCGAAAGGGTGGTCAGGTCGGTCACGCCGCAGGCCAGCGGGGTGTAATCGATCTTGAAGTCGCCGGTCTGGATGATCGTTCCGGCGGGGCTGTCAATGGCAAAGGCCACGGAATCGGGGATGGAGTGGTTGACATGGATGGGCTCCACGGTAAAGCAGCCCAGCTTGATCTTCTGTTTGGGGGTGATCTCCACGAACTTGGTCTTGCCTGCCAGGCCAAACTCCTCCAGCTTGTTCCGGATGAGGCCGCAGGTCAGCCGGGTGCCGTAGATGGGCAGATCAAACTTCTGCAGCAGGTAGGGAATGCTGCCGATGTGGTCTTCGTGGCCGTGGGTGATGAGCAGTCCCTTGATCTTGTCCTTATTCTGCACCACAAAGGTAAAGTCGGGGATGACCATGTCCACGCCGTACATCTCACTGTCCGGGAATACAAGGCCGCAGTCCACAATGATCATATCCCCGTTGCACTCATACACGGTCATGTTCTTGCCCACTTCGCCCAGACCGCCCAGCGGGTAGATGTGGATGGGCACAGCGGCCTCCTTGGGCTGCTGTGCGCGGCGGGGCCGCCGGTTATAATAAGGGCGGCGGGTGCGGGTACGCTTTTCCCCGCCGGATTCACTGTTTCTGTTCGGATTGTTCTGAGCCTGAGCCGGGTTCTGTTCTTTGACCTGTGCCATGCGGTACCTCCAAAATCAATTACAAAACGCAGGCACACCCCTTTGCGAGCGGCCTGTCTGCTGTGAAGGAGCAGCAAACGCACCGCCGCTCCCATCGAAACCATCGTATAGAATTTTTCGCTTCCATGCCCGTTTTCGGCACTGGGATGGCCGGAACGGAGTAATTTCTGCCCTGTCAGTCCATCTGTTCGATGCGACCGCGGCACTGCCCCGTTCCGGCCGGACACACCGCATCGGTGCGCCCCTATACGCATTTTGTTACAAACAGTATAGTATTTCTTGTCCACTTTGTCAATTCAAAGCTTTGCCGGAAAAGCCGGGGATGATACGTTTTCCTCTTGACAGAACCGGAAAAATAGCTCTAAATAGAGGTATCCAAAAATTCAAGTTCCGGGAGAAACAGATGAAACAAGTCGAAGTTTACACCGATGGCGCGTGCAGCGGCAACCCCGGCCCGGGCGGCTGGGGTGCAGTGCTGCGCTACCGCTTCAACGGCAAGGTCTACGAAAAAGAGCTCAGCGGCGGCGATGCTTCCACCACCAACAACCGGATGGAGCTGACCGCCTTTATCGAGGCCCTGCGCCAGCTCAAGGAGCCCTGTGAGGTGAGGCTGTGCTCTGACAGCCAGTACGTCATCAATGGGTTGGAAAAGGGCTGGGCCAGGGGCTGGAAGCGCCGGGGCTGGAAAAAGTCCGACGGCTCCCCTGCCCTGAACCCCGACCTGTGGGAACAGGCATTGGAGCAGGAAGCCCGGCACAAGATCACCTATGTCTGGGTCAAGGGCCATGCAGGCCACCCGGAAAATGAGCGCTGCGACCAGCTGGCCGTGGCACAAAGTCAGGCACACGGAGGGAGACAGGGACGATGAGCGATACATTTCTGCCCGGCAGCGGGTTCGATACCTATGAACAGCAGGACAAGGTGCTGGTGGGCCTGTGCGGCGGCACGGGCTGCAAAGCAGCTGTCCGCATTTTACAGCAGCAGGGCTTTGCGGTGATGGGCGCTGTGGTGCGTCTGTGCACCGATGACCCCGTTGTGGATGCCGCCAGGGAAGCCGCCAAGGCTCTGGGCATCGAGTGCATCACCCTGAATGCCAGCGAACTGGCCAGCCAGCTGGCCGAGGAGACCGCTGCCCCGGCCGACCTGCGCTTCCCCGCCCTGCTGGCGGCGGCTGACCGGCTGGGCATCCAGTACATTGCCACCGGCCACCGTGCCCGGGTAGAGACCGGTGCAGACGGCGTGCACGTCCTCTGCCCTGCCGAAATTGCGGACGAGAGTGCCCGGCTTGCCGCCCTGCCGCAGGAAACGCTGGGCCGGCTCATCCTGCCCTTGGGTGATTTCAGCCCCGAGGATGTGGCTGAGATGGCAGCAGAATAAAAAACAAAAGAGATGCACCCCGCCTTCCTGAAACCGGTTCAGGGAGCGGGGTGCATCTCTTTTTGCTCTGTTTTATTTCATCGTACAGCGCTCAATGGAAGTCATCCGCTTACTTTGCGAAGATCTGGATCCAGTTGTGGCCCCACTGAGAATTGGCATCGTAGTTGTAGCCAAGGCACATATACTTGGCAGCGGGGTCCATGATATTGACACGGTGGCCTTCCGAAGCCATCCAGTCTGCAACGACCTTTTCGGGCGTGGTCTCGCCCCAGGCGGCATTCTCGCCGGTGGCGGTATCAGACACGCCGTACTCCTTCAGCACAGTGAAGCAGTTGGTGCCATCGGGGCGGGTGTGGGAAGCGACCTTTGCCACTTCCTTTGCGCGCTCATCGGCGGCGGCCTGCAGCTTGGCATCGCCCATGGCCAGAGGTGCCAGATTTTCCTTTGCACGCTCAGCGTTGACCAGCGCCAGCACTTCCTGTGCGAAACCGTTCTCACTGGTGCCGCGGGCGTAGGTAAAGATCATCACCCAGTAATTGCCGTACTCGCCGCCCTCGTAGTAGCCAATGCCAACGGAGGTGGCATCCTTGTCCAGCATCCGCTCCTTGAAGAAATCGTAGCGATTCCAGGCGGCGACCACGTCCGAAGCATTCTCAGCAGCTGCCCAGTAGTTCTCGCCCACAGACACATCGTCCACACCGTACTCCGGCAGGATGGTGAACTCACGGCTGCCATTGGGGCGGTTGTAGGAGTAATTGACGGTAAGTTCTTTTGCACGAGCCTGTGCAGCGGCATTCAGTGCGCTGCTGCCCATGCTCAGAGGAGCCACACCAGCCTGTGCACGCTCTGCGTTGACGAGCTGCAGCAGCTCATCGGCCTTGGAAGCTGCGTGTGCGGGCATTGCCAGAACAAACATCAGGCAGATGAATGCGGCGCAGCAGACCAGATTCTTCAGGACTTTCATCGAAGCGTTACGCATGGTGTTGAACCTCTTTTGTGTTGCCCCATGAAAAAAGGTGTCGATTGCTGGTATACTCGGCAATCGACACCTGATGCTTCAGATGAAGGTCACTCAACACCCAATCTCCGCTGTGGAGACCCTCAGGTGATGAGAAGCAACTGGCTGCCATTTTACAGGCCCTATAGCTTTGCGTCACAGCCTTTCGACTGCTTTGCCGAGGATATTCAGTTTTGCGTGCCTTTCTTCTTTTGGGAAGAAATTTGAGAACGAAAAAAGGTGTTGTTCTGCAATACACTCAGCAAAACAACACCTAGAAATTCTAAGCAGGTCGCTCAAAGAAATATTTCTTTGAGAAGCAGCTGGCTGCCATTTTACAGGCCCTGTAGCTTTGCGTCACAGCCTTTCGACTGTTTTGCCGAGAATATTCAATTCACCTTGAGGAGCCGTTTCCATTTCCTCGACGTTATCCTACCACATCGGACAGAACCTGTCAACTGTTTTGAAGCAGCTTTCTCAAAAAATCTGCTTTTTTGAAGAGTTCTTCCGTTATGCCTGCACCTCTGCTGCCTTTTTGCGCAGCAGGTCGAGGTCTGCGGCATCCGGGTGAGCCAGCGCCTTGTCAAAATTCTCGATCAGCATTTCGAGATTGGGCGCATGGTTGGGCTGCTGCAGCATCTTTTCGTACTGCTGGCGCACAGTCATGGGCATCTTGCCCTGGCACATATAGGTTCCAATGACCGTGTTGCTCTCATCCAGCGATTTCTGCACCGCTGCCAGGATCTGCTCGAAATATTCCGCACTGCCGCCAAAGCCTGCGGTGCCGAACAAAAAGATCCGCTTCCCCTTCAGGGTCTGCAAAAAGGCGGTGAGGGTGTCATCGGCATGGCCCTTGTCCGTCCAGAAGCCGATGTAAAGGGTCTCAGCCTCCAGTGCCTCCGGAGCCGGTGCTCCGAAGTAGGTGCACTCATTCTGGGGCAAGCTTGCGCGAAGGGTGTCGGCCAGCAGGCGGGTGTTGCCGGTCTTACTGCTGAAAACGATGGCGTAGCTCATGGTCATTCTCCTTTATTATGTTTGATATCAGATGCTTCCCTGTTCTTTTGCGTTCAGGGCATCATAGATACAGCGGGTGCCCTGATGGGCGATCAGGCCGCCCAGGCACTTCTTGTTGCAGCGGACACAGCGGTGGATCTTTGCCGCATTGCCGCTCTGCAGTTTGTTGACCCAGTTGGGGTCGGCCAGCAGCTGGCGGCACATTGCCGCACACTGGATGCGGCCGCTGGCAAGCTGCTGCTCCACAAAATCGGGGTCGTTCAGGCCGCCCACACCGCAGAGCGGCACGCTGGTATACCGGCGCACCTCATCGCAGAACTTGAGGAAGCAGCCGGTCTCCTTGAACTCGGGGTGGCTGGCCGGCGGGATGGTGTTTTCCAGCGCAGAGTGGTTGGCCAGTGTCACATGGAAGCTGGTCACGCCTGCCTGCACCAGCAGGGGCACGAACACGGCCAGTTCCTCCTCCACCACACCGGCGTTGCCGTAATGGGGGTTTTCCTGCCGGACAGCCAGCTTGTAGTCAATGGCCATGCCGGGCACAGCGGCGTGCACTGCCTTGACAGCTTCCACGGCAAAGCGGGCGCGGCGCTCGGCACTGCCGCCGTATTCATCGGTGCGGTGGTTGAAGATGGCGGAAGAGAAGCTGCCGCACATCCGATCGCCGTGCACCTGCACCATGTCAAAGCCCGCCTGCTTTGCCAGCACAGCAGCCTTGCCAAAGCCCGCGATGATCTGATGGATCTTTTTCTGGGACATCTTGGTGATGTAGGGGCCCACGGCATCGTTCATCCGCTCCCGCAGCTGGTCGGGGGTGATCTTTTTCATCAGCATCCCCGGGATGCACTTGATGATGGACATCATGTCGGTATCGGTCTGGTGGAGCTGGGCGCAGACCTTGCAGTCGTATTTGTGGGCAGTCTCGCAGATCTGCTGATAGAAGGCAAAGCCCTTTTTGTCAAACAGGGACTTCTCAAACCGGCTCTTGGCCACCGGCACGTCGCCGATGATGATCATGGCGCAGCCGCCCTTGGCCAGCCGCTCCATCTCTGCCAGATATTCCTCGTCCGAAAGGCCGAAGGTGGTGGGGGCAAAGATGATGCGGTTCTTCAGCTGCATTCCACCGTAATCAATGGGGCTCAGGATGGTGTCGTACATGTTACACACTCTCTTTCCTCGTCCGTGCTGCCTTTTGCAGCAGGCTCAGGAGCTGGTGCTGTTCCTCTTCGGTCAGCCCGCTCAAATTTTGTGCATCCCAATCGAAAAATACCTGGTGGCAGGTCCGGAATGCTCTCTCACCCGCCGGGGTCAGCCCCAAATGATAACTACGGCCCTGCTTTTCCCGGGTCATAAAGCCATCTTCCACCAGCTTGATCACGCTGCGCTGGCAGTGGCCCCAGTCCAGGTGCAGGTTTTTGGTCATCTCAGCCGGGGTGCAGCCGGGATGTTTGCCCACATAGATCACAAAATACATCATGCCAAAGCTCAGGCCAAACTCCTGCAGCTGCTGGGTGGTGTAGGCTGCGAACTGCTTGTAAAACTCCATCACGTAGAAGGATATGGTCGATTGGATCACTCTTTGCATCTCCTTTACTTGACAAGGTCTAGTATAATCGCATTACTTGATAAAGTCAAGTACTTTTTTCAAAAAAATTCTCCCTGCTCCGTATTTCTGTTTCGGGAGCAGGGAGAAAACGATTTTTTGCCTCAGACCAGCGGCATGATATTTTCCGGGGCGGCAGCCAGGCAGGCGGGTGCTTTTGGCGGCGGGGCCGCCAGTGTCTCCTTGGACACCTTCCACCACAGGCGGGCCTCACCGCCGGGCAGGGTGAAGATCATATTCCAGTCAAAGGGGTTCTCACTGGTGGAGACAGCCTGCACCGGCAGGCTGTTGGGGGTGCCGGGAGCGCAGGGCGCAAAGTCATGGGCGCGGATGCCCACGGCGCGGCAGCCCTCGGGCACCGGCAGAGCCACGGTCAGCGGCTGTTCCCAGCCTGCCAGATGAACGGTATGCTCCCCCACCCGGGTGCAGGGCAGAATGTTCTTGCAGCCGGTCAGGCGGGCGGCGGCACGGGTGCGGGGGTCGGCAAAGACCTCCTTGGTCGTGCCCGCCCGGAGCACCTCGCCGCTGTCCATCACGATCATCTCCCTGCACAGGCGGTAGGCCTCGTCCCGGTTGTGGGTCACCAGCAGGGCTGTGCCCGCAAATCCGGCCAGCAGGCTGCCCACTTCCCCCTCTACCTCCTCGCGCAGGTAGCTGTCCAGCGCGCTGAACGGCTCGTCCAGCATCAGGATACGGGGTTTGGCCGCCAGGATGCGGGCCAGGGCGGCACGCTGCTGCTGCCCGCCTGAAAGCGCGCCGGGCAGGCGCTTGGCCAGTTCTTCCAGCCGCATTGCCCGCAATGCCTCGGCACAGGCGGCCCTGCGGGCGGCAGGGTCCTTTTCCTTTTTCAGTGCGCTGAGGATATTCTGTTCCACGGTCATGTTGGGGAACAGAGCGTAGTTCTGGAACAGCAGACCCACATTGCGCTGCTGGGGCGGCAGATCGATGCCCTGAGCGCTGTCGAACAGCACCCGGCCATCCAGCACGATGCGCCCCTCGTCCGGCCGGACGATGCCTGCAATGCAGCGCAGGGTCATGCTTTTGCCGCAGCCGGACGCGCCCAGAAGGGCGGTGGCGGTATCCCCCGCCGTGAACGCAGCGTGGAGGGTAAAACCATCAAACCGCTTGGTCACATTTACTTCCAGGCTCATGTGCGCTTTCCTCCCTGCTTCTGCCTGCGTTCCAGCAGGTTCACTGCCAGCAGCACCACCGCCGAGATAACGATATCCACCAGCACCCACTGCATGGCCCCGGCTTCATCGTTGGTGCGCCAGAGCTGGTAGACCGTGGTTGCAATGGTGGCCGTCTTGCCCGGCGTGTAGCCTGCGATCATGCTGGTGGCACCATATTCGCCCAGCGCACGGGCAAAGGCCAGCACCGTACCGGCCAGAATGCCCTGACGGCAGCAGGGCATCCGCACCCGCCAGAAGATCCAGGTGTTGGAAAGCCCCAGCGTCTGTGCCGACCAGGCCAGCGTTTCGTCAAAACTCTCAAAGGCACCGCGGGCCGTACGGTACATCAGCGGAAACGCCACCACGATGGAAGCAAAGATGGCGCTGTACCAGTTCATCACCAGCTTCACACCGAAATGTTCCATGAAAAAGATGCCCAGCGGCCTTTTTGCGCCGAACAGCAGCAGCAGGAAATATCCCACGACTGTGGGCGGCAGCACCATGGGCAGGGTGAGCACCACATCCAGCACGCCCTTGAGCACGCGCGGGAGCTTTGCAATGTAGTAGGCCGCAAAGATGCCTAAAAAGAACACCGCCGCGCAGCTGATCAGCGCAATGCGCAGGCTGTTCCATAAGGGATACCAGTCCATACCATCTCCCCAGCGGATGCTTACAGTGCGGTGAAGCCGACGCTCTCGAACACGGTCGCAGCCTTGTCGGTGCGCAGGTAAGCCAGGAACTCCTTGGCAGCCTCGGCATGGAGGGCGTTCTTCATCACAGCGGCGGGGTAGATGACCTGGCCGCACATTTCCTTGGTGGCCTCGTCCACGGGGGTCAGACCGGCGCTGTACGCATCGGTGCAGTAAACGACACCGGCATCCACGCTGGCCTCGCTGACCTGGGTGGTGACTTCCTTGACGTTGGAGCCGTAGGTGATGACACCGGCAGCAGCCAGAGCTGCCTCATCCAGATCATAGTAAGCCAGGATCTTCTGGGTGTACTGACCCACGGGCACATCGCTGTTGCCCATGCAGAACAGGATATTCTCTGCCTTCAGGTGCTCGGCCAGGCTGTCGAAGCTGTCAATCCCCTTGTCGCTGCCCTCAGGCACACAGAGCACGACCTTGTTCTCCAGCAGATCTACACGGCTTTCGGCATCCACAAAGTCCAGGCCCTCGGTGTTCACCTCAGCGGAAGCGGTGCTGTCCAGCTGGTTCATCTGCTTCTGACCGGCGGAGATGAACAGGTCGCAGTCCGCACCCTCCTGGATCTGGGTCTTGAGGGTTCCGGAGGAGTCAAAGTTGAAGCTGAAGGTCACGCCGGGGTTCTCTGCGGAGTAGGTCTCGGCAATGGCGTTCAGGGTCTCGGTCAAGGAGGCGGCAGCAAAAACGATCAGCTCCACGCTCTCGCCGGAGGCAGCCTCAGAGGAGGCGGCAGCGGAGGATGCGGTGGAAGATGCAGTGCTGCTGGAGGAGCCGCCGCAGGCGGTCAGAACAGCAGATGCGGATGCGATGCCGGCAGCGCACAGGAAGCCGCGGCGGGAGATCATAGTTTTCATAGTCTTGCTCCTTACAGTGGGTATGCTTTTGCTGTACTTTTATTTTCACGCCCGGCACCAAAAGCAGCGCCGCGGCGGTGAAACAGACTTATTTGCGGGCGCACTCGCCGTCCAGCCCGGCGGCAATGCGCACCCCGTGCTCCAGGCTGGGCAGGATGTACTCCAGATTCTCTTTCACGGCCTTGGGGCTGCCGGGCAGGTTGACGATGAGGGTCTTGCCCCGCAGCACGCTGGCGGCACGGCTGAGCATCCCGCGCGGGGTGATGCTCAGGCTGTGGTAACGCATGGCCTCAGCAATGCCGGGGGCGTTGCGGTCCGCTACGGCATAGGTGGCTTCCGGGGTGATATCCCGGGGGGCAAAGCCGGTGCCGCCGGTGGTCAGGATCAGGTTGACCTGACGGCCATCGGCCAGTCGGATGAGCTGTGCTTTCAGGGCCTTTGCCTCATCGGGCAGGATCATGGTCTCCTCCACCTGATAGCCTGCAGCGGTGAGCATCTCCACGATCAGGGGGCCGCTCTTGTCCTCACGCTCACCCCGGCTGCCCTTGTCGGAAAGGGTGATGACGGCAGCGCGCAGGGGCGGATTTTCCGGCGGGGGCAGCAGGGTCACCTCGTCCCCCATGTGGATCTCGCCGCCCTGCAGCACCCGGGCAAACACACCCTCCCGGGGCATGATGCACTCGCCGGTCTTCTGCTTGATGACGCAGTCGTTGTGGCACTCTTTGCCGATCTGGGTCATTTCCAGCACCACGTCCCCGATGGCAAAGCGGCTGGTCACGGGCAGATTGCGGAAATCGTAGCCTTCCACCACCAGATTCTCGCCAAAGGCACCGTAGTCCACCCAGATCTTCTTGCGGAAGTTCTCGATTTTTTCGGCACTCAGCAGGCTGACCTGACGGTGCCAGTTCCCGCCGTGGGCATCGGTCTCAATGCCCCATTCCGGGGTCAGGCGTGCGCTTTCCACTTCGGTCTTGACCGTGCCCCGCTGGGGGCTGGTGCAGATCGCCAGAAGTTTTCCCATAGATTTATCCTCCAATTCGGTACATGCCCCGGGTCGCGGGGGTGTCCTGTTTCAATTCAAAATGATGTTCCTGGGGCTTTTCCCAGATGGTGGTACGGATAGCAGTCAGCAGCTCTTCGTCAGACGCGCCACTGCGCAGCAGGGCTTTCAGGTCACATCCGGCCTCACTGGCAAGGCAGGGGCGCAGAAAGCCCTGACTGCTCAGCCGCACCCGGTTGCAGGAGGCGCAGAACTTGCCGTGGACAGCGGCAATGAAGCCGATGTCCCCTTTCCAGCCCGGCACGGTGTAATAGACCGCCGGGCCGTCGCCCAGCGCGGCACATGCTGCCCCGGGCAGCGGGGCCAGCTCCGGCCAGCGCCTGCGGAAGCGGGCCAGCAGCTCCGGGCCGGAGATACAGGGCATGGCCGCCCCGTAGCCGATGGGCATCATCTCGATGAACCGCACCTGCAGGGGCTTGTCCTGTGCCAGAGCGGCCAGCGCTTCCAGCTCGCCCTCGTTCACGCCTACCTGGGGCACGCAGTTCAGCTTGACCGGGATGCCGCTTTCCAGCGCGGCATGAATGCCCGCCTGCACGGCGGCAAATTCATCCCGGGCCGTGATCTTTGCAAACAGAGCGGGGTCCAGCGTATCCAGACTGATGTTCACGCTGTCCAGCCCGGCCTCCAGCAGGGCGGGCAGCTGCTGTTCCAACAGGACGGCGTTGGTGGTCATGGTGACCTTCCGGATGCCGGGGATGGCTTTCAGCCCTTTGACCAACTGCTCCACGCCCTTGCGCACCAGCGGTTCGCCGCCGGTGACCCGCACGGTATCCACCCCGCACCGGGCAAACAGAGCGGCAAGGCGCAGGAATTCCTCGTAAGTCAGGATATCCTCCCGTTCCAGCTTGTCCACGCCGTCCGGCATACAGTAGCGGCAGCGCAGGTTGCACAGGTCGGTCACGGAAAGGCGGAGATAATGGATATTGCGGCCCTTGGAATCAAACATAGCCGCCCTCCGCCCGGATGTAATGTCCGCTCTTGCCGCCGGTCTTTTCCACCAGATGGATCTCGCCCAGCTCCATGCCCTTATCCACAGCCTTGCACATGTCATAGATGGTGAGCAGGGCGGTGGAAACGCCGGTCAGGGCCTCCATCTCCACGCCGGTCACGCCACTGGTCTTGACCGTGCAGCGTGCTTCCACAGCCCGGCGCTCGGGCAGCAGGTCAAACTCGATCTGCACCTTGGTCAGCGGCAGCGGGTGGCACAGGGGGATCAGCTCGCTGGTGCGCTTGGTGGCCATGATGCCGGCTACCCGGGCCACGCCCAGCACATCGCCTTTTTTCACGGTACCGCTTTCCACGGCGGCAAAGGCATCCGCATTCATGGTAATGATGCCGTGGGCCGTGGCCTCCCGGGCCGTGACGGGCTTTTCGCTCACATCCACCATCACAGCGTTTCCGGCGGCATCAAAATGTGTCAGATTATTTTCACTCATATTTTTTCACCTTAGTTAAGCTCCCTCTGCGGGGGAGCTGGCAAAGCCGAAAGGCTTTGACTGAGAGGGTTTCAGCAGTGTCCGAAGCCGCAGTTGGGCCAGTGGCACTCGGCGCAGCCCAGGCAGAGGCCGCCCTCGCCCAGACGGGCGATATCCTCGGCGGTGATGGGGTCATCGGCCAGCAGGCGGGGCAGCAGCAGGTCAAAAATGGTGCGCTTGGCGTACATCACACAGCCGGGCAGGCCGCAGACCGGCACACCGTCCAGATAGCTGACCAGGAACATGGCACCGGGCAGCACGGGCGCACCGTAGGTAATAATTTCAGCCCCGGTGTTCCTGATGGCCAGCGGGGTGCGGTCGTCCGGGTCCACGCTCATGCCGCCGGTGGTAAAGATCAGCTCACAGCCTGCGGCCTTTGCTTCCAGAATGGCAGCCGTGATGCCCGCCGGGTCATCATCACAGACCTTGTGGAAGGCCATCTCACAGCCATACACCGCCAGCTTTTGCTCGAGGATGGGAGTAAACTTGTCCTCAATGCGGCCCTTGAACACCTCGCTGCCGGTGGTGATAACGGCAAACTTCTTCTGGTGGAAGGGCAGCACGTTCAGGATGGGCTTCGGCCCGGCAGCAGCCTGCATGGCCTCCATCTTCTCCTGCTCAATGACCAGCGGGATGATGCGGGTACCAGCCAGCTTGGCTCCCTTTTTCACAGGCAGATCGCCGTGGATCGTGGCGATCATCATCTGGGGGGTGCTGTTCACTGCCAGCAGGGCCCTGCGGTCGATCTTGAGCAGACCGTCGCAGTCAGCGATCAGTTCGATCTTGCCCTCCCGGGGCTCGGTGCCGTGGATATTCTGACCGGCAGCGGCCTTGTAGAGCAGGGCGGCAGCTTCGTCCTCGTGGAGGATGCCGGGCTTTTTCTCCCAGACATAGAGGTTTTCCTTGCCGATGCTCAGCAGCACCGGAATATCCTCGGGCTGAATGATGTGGCCCTTTTTGAAGCGGGCCCCCTTGAACTCACCCGGGATGATCTGGGTGATATCGTGGCAGAGCACCTGCCCTGCCGCGTCTTCGGTACGGATCAGTTTCATGGTTTCTTCCTCCCCCTGTTACAATGCAGGCATCTGTGCAGCGATCCAGTCGGCCAGCACTGCGGGCTCGTCCAGTGCAAAATCCGCACCCGGAACATCCCCCACGATGGCCAGCGGCTCAAAGGAGACAGGCTCCTCCGAGACAGCCTTGCGCACCACCTCGATCTTGGGCCAGCCGCTCTCCTTGAAGCCCTCCATCAGCACCAGATCATAGCCGTGGCGCTCAAACAGGGCCAGCAGATCCTGCTCATTCAGGCGGAATTCCTCCGTCAGCAGGTAGCGGCTGCCCGAAAAGACCGCCACGCCCTCGGCCCCGGCCTCCCGCAGGCGGAAGCTGTCGGTGCCCGGCACGTCGGGGGTGAAATCGTGGCCGTCATGCTTGATGACACCCACCTTCAGGCCCCGTGCCCGCAGCAGGGGGATGAGTTTTTCCAACAAAGTCGTTTTGCCGCTGTTGTGCGCACCGCTCACGGCCAGCACAGCCGGGCGCTTCAGGCGCAGCTCGGCAGCAAGCGCCTGTTTCTTTTCACTGTACAAAGTTCAGTACCTCCACTTCTTCGCCCGGAGCCACCGGGCCGCTGCCCGCAGGCAGCTCCACCAGGCAGTTGCAGCCCATCATGGCCGACAGACTGCCCGAGGAATGCGCCTCCGCGTTGCCCTCGCCGGGGATCTCCACCAGGCCGCCCAGCGCTCTGGCCCGCAGAAAGCGGGTTCCCTTGCTGGGCTTGGAAAAGCCGGTGGTCAGCCTGCCCCGGGAGCGCACCGGGATGCAGTCCTCTTCCCGCCGCCCTGCGGCCCGCAGCAGGGCCGGAACGGCATACTGCTCCAGCGTGGCAGCAGCGGCAAAGGGATTGCCGGACAGGCAGAACACCAGCTTCTCTCCCACCTGTGCAGCGATCATGGGGCTGCCGGGCTTCTGGGCCACCCCGGCAAAAACAGGCTCCGCATGCAGCATTTCCAGCACTGTGGGCAGGTAATCCTTCTGCCCCACCGAAACACCGCCGCTGGTGATCACCGCATCACACCGGGTGAGCAGATCCTGCATCCGGGCGGCGATCTCCTCCGGGTCATCCGAGCAGTGGGTGCGCTCCACGGCAAAGCCCAGCTGCCGCAGGCGGGCGGCATTCTGGATCCCGTTGGCATCGTAGATCTTGCCGGGAGCCCAGGCCTCACCCGCTTCCAGCAGCTCACTGCCGGTAGCAAGCACGCCCACGGTCAGGGGGCGGAAGACCTCGGCATCCGGGATGCCCTGACCGGCCAGCACACCGATGTGCGCCGGGGTCAGCACAGTTCCGGCAGCAGCAATGGGGGCACCGGCGGCGATGTCCTCACCCCGGAACACCACATTGGCGTTGGGTTGAAGCTGTGCGTAAATGCGCACCTGCTCCTCCCCGCCGTCGGTCAGCTCCTGCATCAGAACGCAGTCCGCGCCGGGGGGCAGGGGTGCACCGGTCATAATGCGGGCAGCACACCCGGCAGGCAGGGCAGCGGCGGGGGCATCCCCGGCGTAGAGCTTCATCACCACCGGCAGGGTGACAGGGGTCTTCTCCCCCGCCCCGGCCGTGTCGGCACTGTGAAGGGCATAGCCATCCAGAGGGCTCCGGTCAAAAGGGGGCTGATCCATCCGGGCACACAGGTCCCGGGCTGCGATCCGCCCACAGGCATCATCCAGCGGCACCCGCTCCGTGGCAGGCACCGGGAGAGCCGCAGCAGCATCCAGCACCCGGCGCAGGGCCTGAGCTGGCGTGCAAAAAGGCTGTTTCATTGCAAAAATCCTCCATCGCTCCCCGGGGCACAGTTTGCCCGCTATGGCCCGGACAAACTCCCGGGGAGATCTCTTTTCGATCGGCAGGTGAAAAAAAGCGGAGACGTTTTGACCGAAAATCAAAACGCCCCCGCAAAAAACCGAACATGGCCCGGAGCGGCGGCTTGCAGGCCGCCACGCCGAGGGAGCCGCTTCCTTTTCCGCTGTTGCAGCAACGGGAGGGAGGCAATGCTCCGGAACGGTGGATGGGAGGAGTTCTTTTTTTCAAATTGCAGCGTTTCTTCTGCGGGAAGGCGGCCGGGTTTCCCCTGCCACCCTTGAATGCCGGCGTTGGCCCTTAGCATTGCGGCGCGGTGTCCTGCCCCCTGCGGGGTTTAGACAGCCTTGCTCAAAGAAGCTCTTGTACCCTATTCAATTGTGTATGATCTTTTAGTCGCAGAAATCATCCACGTCGCTGATGGCTTTTGCATAGCGGCGGGTGAGGTGCTGGGTGGAGAAGAGGAACCGCTCGTTCTGATTGTTGGTCAGCTCCTCGATGTCGGCAAACTCCGGCCTGCCCTGCATGGTCTTCCAGGTCTGCTCGATCTCCTCCGGCGCAAGGCCGTAGGGGGAGCGCTGGAAGTACTTCAGCGGGGTGGCACTGGGGTAGACCCGTGCATTGAAGCGCACCATCTCAGCAAACATGACACAGAGGTCTTTGTCCTCAATGAGCTGGGCGATCATGGCGTAGTTGTCGCTCATGTTGGCGTTGGAGTAATAGTAGGTATCCTTTGCGCCTGCACGGACAACGATATCCTCACACTGGGGGTCCTGCGGCATCTGAGCCAGCAGCTCATCGGCGTTCTCCACCTCACTGACCAGCAGTGCGTGGGGCGTGATCAGCGCGGCGGCGCTGCGGGAACGGATGTAACCGGCCAGCTCCTGCGCGGGGGTCAGCTCCGGCAGCTCCGGCGCGGTCTGGGTGGGCTGATCCGCAAAGGGATCGTTTTCAGCCTCCGGCTCACCGGCCAGAAAATCCAGCAGCTGAGGCTTTGCGGCCTCGCCCTGCACATTTTCGGCGACTTCGGGTGCGGCCCCGGCAGCCTGCATTGCTGCAAGCTCTGCGGTCTCCCGCTCCACGGCGGCGATCACATCCTCGCCGGTCTTGGCGGCGCTGCCGTCAAAGCTGCTGCCCGTTTCCTTCAGGCGGCGGGCCGTCTCGCTGGCGGCATTGATGTCGAACACCTCTGCCTTGGGCTTTTTCTTGGCGGCCAGCTCTGCCTTCTGCAGGTCCAGAACGGCCTGCTCCGGGTCCACGCTGCTGTCCACAGTGGTGGTGTAGCCGGGTTTACGTCTGCCAAACAACATGACGATCGTTCCTCTTTCTATGGGATTTATTCAGCTGCTGCGGTGTTCTGGGCGTAGATGCCGCGCTTTTCCAGATCATCAGCCATGTCAGCCAGATCATACTTCTCCAGCGTCTCGCGGGTGGGCACACCGGTGGTGCGGTCCCAGCCGAAGACGTCGTAGAACAGATCCTTTGCCTTCTCCATGTCGGCGCGGTCCAGCTTGGTGGTGCCTTCCTCGAATGCCTTGAAGTCGGGGTCCTTATCGAACACCCAATCACAGATGGCATCGTGCTCCTGACGCAGGTTTGCGCTGCCGCAGTTCTGCTGGAAGCTGATGGCAGTCATCGCGCGCAGCATCTGGGTGATGCGGGCACCGTCCTCCTGCAGATCGGCCTGGGTATAAGTCTCGCCGGTAACAGCAGTCATAAAGTCTGCCTGCAGATCCAGGTCGCCGTGGTACTCGCGCTCCTTGGAGGGAGACTGGGTCATGGGCCACATCCAGTTGCACAGGGTGGCGGAGTCGTGGAAGTTCTTGTCGTTGACGCAGTATGCAGCCAGCTTTGCCTTGTTCTCGTTGATGGGAGTGTAGGCCTTGGCCTTATCGTAGCAGCCCTCGCCGAAGAAGTCCTCCATGACCTTCTTGGTCACCTCATAGGGAGCGCCGGAGCCGGTCTCGCAGACGATCTCGTGGATCATGCAGTCGCGGTTGTAGACGAGGTTGTACAGCATACCCACCTGCCATGCCTCAGCAGGGCCGTGGTGGTTGGGGAAGCCGTTGTAGATCAGGTTGGAGTTGGTGGCACCATCGTCGCGGTCCAGCCAGCTCTTGGGCAGGCCGAACTTCTCCATCATGGCCAGGGTGCCCTTGGCGATCACGGACAGGTCGCCCTCACCGTAAGCCATGCGGCGGATCAGCTCCACCTCCCAGCGGGGATCGCCGGCCTTCTCCCACTCCCAGGGCAGAGAGTCATACTCAGCCTCGCTGATGTACTTGGTGGCCTCTTCGCGCGGCATCCGCAGGATCCACAGCAGGTCGCGGTTCAGGTTGCCGTAGTTGTCCCACAGGCCCATATCGTCCACAGCATGAGACCATGCCAGGTTGATGACCATGGTGCCGTCGCCCTCGTACTTGAAATCGTGCACGCCGTCCGGATAGACGCGGGTGCCGTACAGCACGGGCATACAGGTGTTGGAGTTGTGGGTGGGCAGGTCGTAATCGGCCAGCGGATCCACATCGTACTCAGTGTAGCAGCGGATGGGGCAGGAGGAGCAGCCACCGTTCTTCACGGTGTACTCCGCAGCCGGAGCGCCGAAGTCGAAGTAGCCCTTGAAGCAGCGCAGAGCCACCTTGTTGATATCGTTGTAGGGCTGCTCGCCGGTATCCACGGGGCCGCCGGGAGCCTTCTTCCACATACGGCCGGGAGCGCCGGACCAGCGGTTCTTGCCGGAGGTAGCGCTGTACTCTGCCCAGCTCTGGGGCTGTGCGGGCACGTTGTGGTTGTTGTTGCCGCCGATCAGGTTGCCCATCATGTAGTTGGAGAGCTCCAGCACCTTCTTGGGGTCAGCCACCTTGACGCTGCCGGTGCCGCGGATGGCCAGGCCCTTCAGCTTCTTGTTGCCCATGGCAGCGCCCAGACCGGCACCGCCGGAGTTGCCGAAGCTGGTGTTCAGGGTGGAGTAATCCACCAGGTTCTCACCGGCGGGGCCGATGGAAGCAGTTTCGAACTCACGGCCGTTCTGCTCCACCATCCACTTGTTGGCAGCAAAGGTACCCTTGCCCCAGATCTCGCTTGCGTCCTCCAGAGAGACTTCGCCGTCCTCGATGCGCAGGTAGACGGGCTTTTCGGAGATGCCGCTGACAACGATGCCGTCGTAACCGGCATACTTCAGCATGGAGCCGATGTGGCCGCCCATGTGTGCATCGATGATGGAGTGGCCCTTGGACCAGGTAGAACGGAAGGTCACGTTCATACGGCCGGAGCAGGGCACGCCGGCACCGGTCAGGGGGCCGACACCAAAGATGACCAGAGCCTTCTCGTCATAGGGGTCCAGCTCCATGGGAGCTTCCTCGTACATGATGCGGTAGGCCATGCCCATACCGCCGATATATTTATGGTATTTTGCGTCGTCCTGGGTGGTGATCTCACCGGTGGTCAGGTTGACGCGCAGGATCTTGCCTGCCCAGCCATAGGTTTCAGCCATTGTTGTTCCTCCTTACAGATCCTTGTAAGCAGCCTGTGCTGCGCTGGTAACGGCATCCCAGTCCACGATGGACAGAGCGCCGGACGGGCAGCCCGCCACGCAGGCACCGCAGGCGATGCACTTGGAGGACTTGCCGGTCTCAGGGTTGACGGTGGGCATGTGCCAGGGGCAGGCCTCCACGCAGGCACCGCAGCCGATGCACTTGTCGGTATCGACCACGCGGATGCCCTGCTCATTGGTGACAATGGCCTTCTGGGGGCATGCATTGCCGCAGGCGGGATCCTCACACTGGCGGCAGGTATCCGGGAAGTAGACAAAGCAGTTGTCGGTGCCGGACAGCAGACCGTTGCCGTCGCCGTCCAGATTCAGGCGGCGCTGGATCTTGACACGGCTGATGTAGGAAGAGCACACGCCGTCGTTGGTCAGGGTGCAGTTGATCTCGCACCGCTGGCAGCCGGTGCACAGATCAGCATTGACCACCAGCAGACCCTGGGGCAGTGCCCAGGTCGCCACAGCACCGGCGTCCACCTGCTTCTGAGAGCAGCCAAAGAGGGACAGCATAGATGCGGAAAGGGTGAGTCCTGCAAGGCTCTTGCCCGAGATCTTCATAAATTGACGGCGGGTCATGTCAGCCGTCAGAAAATCAGTTTTTGCCATAGGTTTCCATTCCTCCGTGAGGTCACTCTGCGCAGAGCACCTCGGTTACATAGAAATAAGAATTGTTGACGATGTCCGTGACCGCCGTGGACGTAATGGTCGCACCGGAAAGCGCATCCACCTGGGTCATGTCAGCGCTGACCGTGTCGGCCGCACTGCCCTGGGTGGTCAGATCAGCGGCCTGCAGCTTGTACTCGGCCTGCTTTTCAGCGGACCAGTCTGCATAAGGCACTGCCTGTTTCTCGCCGTCCTGCGCGCTCTTGCTCAGACACGCCGCGTACAGCTTGCGCCGTGCCACAGCCTCAGCACTGTTGTCCATCGGGGGGATGAGTGCGTCGTCCATCGGCTGGCCGTTCAGGGCCGAGAGGGTCAGCCCGGCTTCATACATCTTCCGGGTAGCCTCGGCCTCCGGGGAGGTATCGCCCGCACGCCATGCGGCGGGGTCGAAAGCCTCAGCGGGGGCAGCGTCGGTCTCGGCGCTGCCTGCGGCAGCAAAAGCCGTGCCGGTGGCCGGGTCGGTCACAGTGTAGCGCTTGCCTGCCAGCGTGAAGGGAGCTGCGCCCTGGTACTGGGCCGTGAACTCCGGATTCACACACTGAGCACCCAGGCTGTCGGTCTCGGCCTGTGCCAGGATCTTCACATCCAGCACATTGCCGTCACGGTCCAGCGTCACACCGGCCTGCACCTCGCTCTGGAAGCCCTGCTTGCTGCCCACCACATAATACGTGGTGTCATCCAGCTGGTACACCGCGCTCACACCATAGGTGGCAGCGTCGGCATCTGCCAGCGGCAGAGCCGTTCCGGCCACCGTGGTGCGGCTGTGCATCAGCCCGCCAAGGCCAAGCGCCATGGCAAGCGTTGCCGCACCCATGGCCGCATAGCCGGGCAGCCGCCTGCGCCACAAGGACTGCGGCGCATGATTTGCCTGCTTCAATTGTATCACCTGCCTGTTTGATTCAGCTGTGCCCGGAACTCCCGGGCACGAAAACAGCCGTTCCACCTGCTGCAACAGTGCGGAACGGTTTCTTCGTTATAAGAATAACACCTTTTCCATCGGTTAGTCAACGCATACGCACAAACAATGCCCTACAATTGCTCTCAAAAGCTCTTGCCTCTTGGTGAAATCATTTCTTTTGCCGGATAAATAGTTTCAATCCATATTCCTCTGCCAGCTCCAGCGACTGTACCGTGGGCATACTCTTGCTCACCAGCGCGGGCACACCGGCCCGGATGGCCTTGCGCACCATATCCACCGGCACCCGGCCGCTGGTAAAAAGCACACACTCCGCCAGCGGCACACCCTCTGTCAGGGCGCAGCCCACGGCCTTATCCAGCGCGTTGTGGCGGCCCAGATCCTCGCACCGGTACAAGATCTTGCCTGCACGCAGCAGCAGGCAGCTGTGCACGGCATGGGTGGCACGGTAGAGCGGCAGGCCCTGCCCCATGGCATCGGCCAGCGCATCCACCCATGCGGCGGGGATCTCCCGCTGGGGGACCGGAGCCAGCGGCGGCAGCCGCACCGGGCTGGCCAGCGTCAGGTTATCGGTGCAGCAGCTGGGCACCTCCTGCCCGGCCTGTTCCGCTGCCGCCAGCGGGTGGCGCAGCTGAACGCTTATCTTGAGGCCCTGTGCGCAGACGGCCACCCGCTCCACCTCGTCAGCAGAGGTGATCCAGCCCTCGGTCAGCAGGCGGCCCAGCGCCAACTGCGGCAGCAGCTCCGGCGTGCAGACCACCCGGAAGGCTGGCTGTTCGTTGACCAGAATGGCCGCGGCGTGCTCTGCCGCCAGTGTCCGCTCGGTGCCATCGGGCATCCGGACGCTCTCTGCCCCCGGTGCTGCACCGAATTGATCCATGATCTGCATTGGGTGTTCCTCCCCTGTCTGTTTTACTCTATCCCTATTGTAACACGCTTTTGCTCCGCTGAAAAGCGCCTGTGCCCTCTGGAACAAACTGTCGATCCGTGTCGTTTCCATTTTTCCCGGCTTTGTGATATACTACTGTAAAATGACAGAACCATATCCCAGTACCGAGGTGGAATCCAAATTGAAGCATCTCTTCCGCTCCCTCACGCGGGCACACCGGGCCTACAAGGACACCCGGAACCATGCCCTGACCCTGCTGCACCGGGCCTCCGCTGCCGTTCTGACAGCCGTGCTGGTGTACAAAGCCCTGACCTATCTTTTGTTTCTGCCCGCCATGAATGGCATCTGGTCGCTGACACTGCGCTGTTCGCCGGTGAACTACCTGACCAACAACAACGCGCATCAGATCTTTACTTCACCGACCATTTTAGGCGGGATCGTGCTCATCGTCCTTCTGGCGGCATGCTGGAACCTGTACGGCTTTTCCATCCTCCTGCACGGGTTTGCGCTGGCCCGCCGGGGTGAAACACTGCGTCTCGCTTCCCTGTTCGTCCGGTCGCTGGGGGATATCCGCCATATCCTGCTCCCCAAGAACTGGCCCATCCTGCTTTACTGCGCCCTGCTCATCCCCTTTACAGATGTATTCGTGACCTACAACTATATCTCTCAGCTGGCTGTGCCGGAGTACATCCTTGGGCTTGTCCGGGCAAAGCCGCTCTATCTGGTGCTTTTTCTTCTCATTTTGGGCGCGGCGTTCCTGTTCACCCTGATCTGGGTCCTGGTGCTCCCCCTCTTTACGCTGGAACGCAAAAGCCTGTGGGAAGCCGTTCAGGAGAGCGCTGCCCATGTCAGGGCACAGCTGCCCCGGCTGGCCGGTGTTCTGCTGCGGTGGAACCTCAGTGCGCTGGTCCGGTCTGTTCTGGTCTTTTTCGGAGCTTCCCTGCTGGTTTACAGCGTGGCAGCGCTGATCGGCCTGCGGAGCACCCGCGCCATGCTGCTGCTCGCCCGTGCGCTGTATCTGTTGGAGATCCCCTTCTTCGGCTTTTTGCTGGATTGCAAGGTCACCACGGCCCAGTGCACCATCATCGCATTCCTCTACGATTGCTGCCGTGACTGCCCGCCGGATGCGCTGCCGGAGGGCAAACCGCACCGCTTTGGCGGCTGGCCCCTGCTCACCGCTGCGGTGGCCGGTGTCACGCTGGCCACCGGGCTGATGGCAGTCTACCTCTACGCTCTGCCTCAGGACGATGCCCTGCTCACCGCCGTGGGCGGCGTGACCCCGCTGGTCACCTTCCACCGGGGCGACTGCACCGTGGCCCCGGAAAACACCCTTCCCGCCTTCCGGTCAGCCATCCTCAAGGGCGGCGACCGCATCGAGCTGGATGTGCAGATGACCAGCGACGGCGTGGTCGTGGTGACCCACGATTCAAACCTGAAACGCTGCACCGGCAAAAACGCAAAAGTCTATGATCTGACCTATGCCGAGGTGGCACAGCTGGACGCAGGCCGCTGGTTCAGCAGCCGCTTTGCCGACACCCGGATCCCCACCCTGGAACAGGTGCTGCAGCTCTGCCGGGGCCGCATCGGCCTGAACGTGGAGATCAAGCCCAGCGCCGCCACCCCTGCTCTGGAGGCTGAGACCGTACGTCTGCTGCGGAAATACGGCTTCGACAGCTCCAACTGCGTCATCACCTCCCAGAGCTACGAGACCCTGCACAAGGTCAAAGCGCTGGCCCCTGAGTACCCCACCGGCTACATTCTGGCTCTGGGCGTAGGCAACTACTACGACCTGCCCGATGCCGACTTTTTCAGCGTGGAGACCACCTTTATCACCTCCGGCATGGTCAACGCCGTCCATCTGCGGGGCAAGACCGTCTCTGCCTGGACCATCGACCGCGAAAAGGTCGCCACCCACATGCTGGAGCTGGGCGTGGACGACCTCATCACCGACAAGCCCGACATGGTGCAGGACCTGCTGGCCCGGAATCAGCAGGTGGACGACAGCCTGATCGACTTCCGTGACCTGCTCAACGCCCTGCTCCACCCGGAGCAGCCTGCCGACTCCTCCGATGACGCGGAGGAGACCATCACCGATGCCGTGGAAGACCCGGAGGAGTTCGTGGACGCGGCGTAACACGACCCCTTTCTCTTGCGGCATCATTGATCCAACGGTCTGTAAAAGCAAAACATCCCCGCACGGCCTGCCGAAACAGGAAGTGCGGGGATGTCTTTTTGCTCAGAGGAATGGGTTATAGAACCTTCCAAAGCGGATGGTCACGGTCTGGCTGATGAGCAGCAGGGCCGCGCCCACGCCCAGGGCAATGAAGTCCCGCCGGGCAAAGGGGCGCTGGGTATACCAGGTGCGCTTGCTGTTCTTGCCGAAGCCGCGCAGCTCCATCGCGTTGGAGATGGTGTCGATGCGGTTCAGGCTGGTCAGGATGAGCGGCAGCAGGATATTGACAGAGTTCTTCATCCGCTTGAAGAAGGGCTCCTTTTTGCCCAGCTCCACGCCGCGGGCCTGCTGGGCCTGGCTGATGCTGTGGTAGTCGCGCTGGATATCGGGGATGTAGCGCAGGGCAATGGCCACCGAATATCCGACCTTATACGAGATGCCGATGCTGTTCAGGCTGGCAGCAAACTCGCTGGGGTCGGTGGCAGAGATAAAGAGGATGGCCACCGGCAGGGCCACAAAATATTTCAGGCTGATGTTGATCATATAGAACAGCTGTTCCGCTGTCAGGTCATACCGCCAGAACAGGTGGCAGAGCACCGTGCGGGTGCCGTACAGGGTGGTACCCTGATTGGGGTCGAACAGGAAGATGAACAGGTTGTTCAGCAGCAGGAACACCAGCATGAAGGTCATCATAAACCGGACTTCCCGGAATTTGATCCGGCTCAGCCTGAAGGCCAGCAGGCTGACCACCAACAGGCCCAGCAGCACCCAGGTGTTGTAGGTGATCATGCTGGCAAAGGTGAACAGCAGGAAGAACGCCAGCTTGGTGGTTCCGGTCATCTTGTGGATGACACTCTCCCGGGGGAGATAATTCAAAACAGTCTTAGCGGCCACCCTCTCTCACCTCCCGGTCCTGCTCAATAAAGCGTTCTACAAATTCCTGTGCGGGCGCAATGCCGCAGCGGTTGGCCAGCGTGTACAGGCTGGTCTCCTTCAGGGCCGCCTGTTCCACCAGCGCAGGGTCACACAGAACGGCGGCCGCGGTGCGGTCGGCAATGAGCCGTCCGTCGCAGAACACCAGCGCGCGGCGGGTATATTCCAGCATCAGGTGCATGTCATGGGTGATCATCACCACCGTCACACCCCGGGCATTCAGGCCCCGCAGGAACTCCATGATGTCGGTATAGTGCCGGAAATCCTGCCCGGCGGTGGGCTCATCCAGAAGGATGAGCTCCGGGTCAAGCACCAGCACGCTGGCAATGGTCACCCGCTTTTTCTGGCCGAAGCTCAGTGCCGAGATGGGCCAGTTCCGGAAAGGATACAGGCCGCAGACCCTGAGGGTCGCCTCCACCTTTTCCCGGATCTGCTCCTCGGTCAGGCCGGAGCGCTGCAGGCCCAGAGCCACCTCATCGTAGATCATGGTCTTGGAGATCATCTGGTTGGGGTTCTGCATCACATAGCCGATGTGCTGGGCGCGGCGGCGGATGTTCTCCTCAGCCAGCGGCTTGCCGTTCAGGAAGATCTCGCCCGCATCCGGGGTCTCGAAGCCGCAGATGAGCTTGGAAAGGGTGGATTTGCCCGCGCCGTTCCGGCCCACGATGCTCACCATCTCCCCCTTGCCGATCGAGAAGCTGACATCCCGCAGGGTCTGCTGGCCCTTCTGATAACCAAAGCTCAGGCCCTTTACCTCCAGCAGCGACTCCCGTTCCGGCGGTGCGGCGGGCCGGGGCCGGGCCGTGAACCAGTCCCGGAGCTTTTGGGTGTCGGTATCGTCCAGCACAAGGCTGTCCACATGGGCGGGGTGCTTGTCCGGAGTGATATCCACCCCGGCATAGCGCAGAGCCGTGACATACAGCGGCTCCCGGATGCCGTTTTCCGCCAGCAGGCTGCCCGAGAGCAGCTCGTCCGGGCGCAGGTCTGCCAGAATGGTGCCGCCGTTCACCAGTACGATGCGGTCCACGTTCCGCCAGAGCACATCCTCCAGCCGGTGCTCGATGATGAGCACTGTGGTGTCAGTCTTTTTCTGGATCTCGTCGATCAGTTCAATGGCCTGCTTGCCGGTGGCGGGGTCGAGGTTGGCCAGCGGCTCATCGAAGAGCAGGATCTTGACCTGATCCACCATCACGCCCGCCAGGCTCACCCGCTGCTTCTGCCCGCCCGAAAGCTCGTGCGGTGCATAGCCGAGATGGTTCTCGATGCCCACCAGCTCGGCGGCATGGCGGGTGATGGCGTGCATCTCATCCTGCGGGGTGCAGCTGTTTTCCAGTGCAAAGGCAATGTCCTCGCCCACGGTCAGCCCGATGAACTGGCCGTCCGGGTCCTGCAGCACCGTGCCCACATGGGCCGAAAGTTCAAAGAGGCTGCTGTGGGGCGCATCCACACCGTCCACGGTCAGGGTGCCGGTGCACGCACCGGGGTTGGAAAACGGGTTCAGCCCGTTGATGCACCCCGCCAGCGTGCTCTTGCCGCTGCCTGAGGGGCCCGCAATGAGCACCCGCTCACCCGGGTAGATCTCCAGATTGATATCGGTCAGGGTGGGGCGCTTCTGGGCGCGGTACTGGAAGAAAAAGTTGCGGAATGAGATGATGGGTTTACGTTCTGCCATGGGTATGGTACCTCAGCTGTTCATCAAAAAAGCCTTTCCAACGGGCCGGACGGCGCAGATGGAAAGGCCGGGTTTCATGCGGGGATCACTCCTGATCCAGAGAGCCCTTCTTGGCGATGGTTCTGGTGTAAGCCAGCACCAGCAGGCCGCCCACCACCACAGCGGTGATACTGTTGGACACTGCGGCAAATGCACCCTGTGCAAACACCTTCTTGACGGGCTCGGCGTAGATGGCAATATCCAGCACGGGGGCCACCAGGATCCAGGCCAGCAGATGGGCCACGATATTGGCCAGCGCAAAGAAAGCCACCTGCTTCTTGCTGAACTCGCCTTCCTGCAGGTTCAGCTTCTTGGAGAACAGGCCCACCACAACGCCCACAAAGGCGGAGGCGATGACCCAGCTCCACCAGGGGCTGCCGCCCCAGGACAGGTCGATGAGGGTGTGGCCGATAAAGCCGATCAGGCCGCCGGCCACGGGGCCGTACATGGCAGCCAGCAGGGCCAGAACGGCGTACTGCAGGCTGATGTTGGTGTTGGGCACCGGGCTGGGAATGGCCACAAAACGTCCCAGAACAAAGAACAATGCCGCGCCGATACCGACAGCGACAACGGGCTTGATGCTGCTGTTGTTATTTTTCATATTCTCTCTCCTCTTTTATTCCGCGGATGCGGGGTTTCTTGCAAGGCACCGTTAGTATACGACACCCTCTTGAGCCTTGTCAATGGACAATCCGCCCGCTTTGCAGAAAAACGGCTGCTTTCCTGCATTTGGGGGCGAATGCCTTCCCGCCCTGTACAGCCAAAAAAGAGCACCCGCGCCTGCCGGAGCGGATGCCCTGTGAATGCTGATTCGGTTTTGGCCCAAACCTTAGTTCTTAGCGGTCAGGCTGAAGGTGCTCAGGGTCTGGAAGGTGGTCACGATAACATTGATGTTGTTGACGATGGAGCTGCCTGCGGAGAACACGCGGGCGATGTAGTTGAACAGCTTGCCAACGTTCAGGAACACGTCCCAAGCGGTAGCCTCGGTGGTTGCGCCACCCTGCAGGTACACCATTTCGTTCTCATCGATCGCAGCAAAGTTAGCGGGCATTTTGATCTCATTGTTCATCATATCGGGGATTCCTCTCTTTCAAATCAATCTATACTTACCGTCTGCACCAAACCAAGTGCACCGGCACCAGAACCAGACCGTGGTTCCTCCGACAGGAACGGGCAGGGGCACGAGTTCCGCATTCCCTCCGGAATTGTTCCCATATATAGGTTATACGATAAATATTCGGATTTGTCAATCGAATTTCCGGAATTTTTACCATTCTGAGCCAAAAGTGGATACCCACAACGCGGAACACCTGCCATTTCGACAGCTTTCCACAAAATATCCGCTGCCGCACGATCCACGGGCACGAAAAACTCCTTCGTCCGCACGGCAGCACACAGATCCGTTCCACCCTGCGGCATTTCCCGGGCAAAAATCCGGCAAAAAATGCCCCCGCGCCCCCTACACAAACCGGAGTGGTTGTGCTATGATAAGGCTGAAAAATCGGTTTGGCAAAGCCAACCGCAAGGAGATGTCTTGGATGTCTGATCTGATGGAAACATTACGGCAGGAGGGCATCAGCCCCGACCTGCTGCGCGCTGTGGAAGAATACCGCGCCGCCCACGCTCTGCCCGAGGCCCTGCGCCCCCGCATCCCGGCTTCCGGCTTTACCTATTATGGCCGGGAGGTCTGGGAGCAGGCACTGGCGGCCCTGCTCTGCGGCGAAAACCTGCTGCTGGCCGGCGGCAAGGCCACCGGCAAAAATGTGCTGGCCGAGAATCTGGCCGCCGCTTTTGGCCGCCCCGCATGGGACATCTCGTTCCATGTGAACATGGATGCAGCCTCCCTCATCGGCATGGACACCTTTGTGGATGGGGCGGTCACCTTCCGGCCCGGGCCGGTCTACCGCTGTGCCCAGTGCGGCGGCTTCGGCGTGCTGGACGAGATCAACATGGCCAAAAACGAGGCCCTGGCCGTCCTCCACGCCGTGCTGGACTTCCGCCGCGCCATTGATGTGCCTGGCTACGAGCGCATCCCGCTGGCCGAAGAGACCCGCTTCATCGCCACCATGAACTATGGCTACGCGGGCACCCGGGAGCTGAACGAGGCCCTGACTTCCCGCTTTGCAGTCATCCAGATGCCTACCATCACGGAGGAAAACCTTGAAAAGCTGCTGCGGGCCCAGTTTGCCGACCTGACGGACAAATATGTGCACCAGTTTGCTCTGCTCTTCCTCGACCTGCAAAAGAAATGCGACAGCGCCGAAATTTCCACCAAAGCGCTGGATCTGCGCGGAATGCTGGACGCTCTGCGCCTGATGCGCCGGGGCGTGGCTGCGGGTCCTGCGCTGGACATGGGCATCACCAACAAGGCCTTTGATTCCTACGAGCAGGGGCTGATCCGGGACGTGATCGCCGCCCGCATCCCGGCCAGCCTGACGGCTGAAAAGCTGTTCCGCTGATGGATGCCCGGAGTTATACCGCCGAGGAGCGGCGGGCCGCCAATCAGGTGTGGGCGGCGGCGGGAGCCTACGGCTTTGAGCCGCTTTTCCTGGCCCGCAACACCGACGGCACGATCGATTTTTATATGAACTGTGTCGTGGGGCTGGTGCACAAATACTATGGCGACGACCTGCTCCGCGATCTTTTTGCCACATGGGACGGCGATCTCCGGGAGAGCCAGCTGGACGATCTGACATGGCTCTACCTCGAAAGCGCGGTCTATCTGCTGGAGCTGCCCCGCCGCCCGGTTCTTTCCGAGCTGCGCCGGGCCCACGCGGACTATTTCTTCGGCATCCAGTACAAGCTTTCGCGGCAGGAGTGGATGGCAAAAAATCAGCTGGTCTACACCATGCAGGCCGATCGCTGGCGCACCGTACAAGGCAGGCATCCGCCTGTGATGACCCCCTACGAGAGCCGACTGGCAGAGGCACTTTCTCCCTCCCAACCGCCCCAGCCCGGCCAGCTCAAGGGTGAGCTGCTGGGCCTGTTTGCAAGGTTTGCCCTGTTTGACGGCAGAATCCGGCACAAAGTGGGGCTTCATCTGCATCTGGAGGGGCTGCTGGCCTCTCTTGCCACCAGAACGCTGCCCACCCAGATGATCAAGACCGACCGGCTGACCGTGGAGCACTCCGGTTCCGTGGAGGCGGGCGGCTCCGGCCCCACGGCAGACAAGCGGCTGGCCCACATCACCCTGCGGCAGAATGCCGCCGAGGACCGCGCCTACATTGAAAGCTGCTTTGGTCGTTCCCTCTACCCGCCCGAGCGTCTGCGCAAGGCCGAGCAGGCGCTCTGCACCGGGGCGCACCTCGGGTGCCGCCTCTGGTTTGCCTCCGGCGTGCCCAGCCCGGAACAGGCCCCCACACCGGAGGCAAAGCACCTGGCCGAGCAGGCTCAGCTGCAGGCCGACCGCAACCGCGCCTACTACGCCAAAAACCGGGCGCTTCACCGCAGCGTAGTGCTCCGGCTTACCGAGCAGATCCGCAACTGCATTCTGGTCCATCAGCAGCCCAATGCCCGGATCGCCCGCAGCGGCGCTCTGGACCCGGAGCGGGTCTGGCGCGCTCCCCTTCTGAACGACAGCCGGGTGTTCCGCTGTGCCGAGGAGGAGAATCAGCCCTCCTTCACCGTGGACCTGCTGCTGGACGCTTCGGCTTCCCGGCTCCACTGTCAGGAGGTCATTGCGGCGCAGGGCACGATCCTGGCCCAGAGCCTTGCCGCCTGCGGCATCCCGGTGCGGGTCAGCAGCTTCTGCAGCCTGCGGGGCTATACGGTTCTGCGGGTGCTCAAGGGCTTTGCGGACAAAAGCCTGCAGGGGATCGACCAGTATTTTGCATCGGGCTGGAACCGTGACGGCCTTGCCCTGCGGGCGGCAGGCGATCTGGTCAGCTTTGACCCCGGCCCCGCGCCCCGGCATCTGCTCATCCTGCTGACGGATGCTTCCCCCAACGACAGCCGCCGCGTACCGCCCAGCCCGGAACAACCGTTGGGTTGTGATTACGGCGGCTCCTACGGCGTGGACGATGCCGCCGCTGAGGTGCGCACCCTGCGGCGCAAGGGTCTGCGTGTCTCTGCCGTGTTCATGGGCGAGGACAGCTCCAGCCACGATGCAGAACGCATCTACGGCAAAAATCTCGCCCGCATCCGGGGCATGGATCAGCTGGCACGCGCCGCTGGGCGGCTCATCCAGAATGAGATCCGGGAGCTGGGCGATTGAATCCTGCCACCACAAAAGGCTTCTCCGATGGGAGAAGCCTTTTCCATTTACAACCAATCCGTTTGTCGACATCCCCGGATTTCCAAAATATTTTGGTTTTTGTCAAACTTATAGTTGTATTTTGTTGTCATCTATGCTATAATGCAGGCAGAGAACAACCGATGGATGGTTTCCGACACATCATCCAAAACCAGAGAGGAGACCCGCTATGGATGCCAGCCGCTATTTTGAAGAGATGCACCGTGCCATGTCCGCACAGAAAAACAATTCTTCCCTGCTCCTGACCGTCAAGGTACAGGACCTGGGCGGCGCTGATGCCTATCTGGAGCTGCGGCAGTCTCCCAATGGCCGCGCCCGGGTGTTTTACTCCACCATGGGCCGCCGCAACCTGAACTTCCAGCTGTTCCGCAAAGGCTGGCAGCTCTGCCACAACGCATCCGGCGAGATGACAGGGCAATTCCCCACCCGGGCCGAAAACCTGTTGGACAGTGCGGACTTTTCCGCCTGCATCCGGGATGACACCCTGGACACGGGCCGTACTGAGATCATTCTGCGGGAGCTGCGCCGCGCGGCAGGCACCTCCCGCTCCTGCCTGCCTCAATCTGCCCGGGAAGGTGCCATGATCACCGTGGAGAGCTTTGTGGGCCGGGGCGGCGAGTGGAACTACTGGTCCACCCGTGCCGCCGACTGCCTGCCCATTGCGGCCATTCTCTGCTGGCTGGGCGATTTTCTGGCCGGAACGGAGCGCCGCACCCTGCAATCCAGCCCTGAGGCCATGGCACTGGCCGCCCGCTGGCAGGCCGAACTCGCCTCCCCCTTTGCGCAGCCGGCTGACTGCGTCCAGCGTCCTGCCCGCACGGTTTCGCCTTCCGCGCCCCGCCGTGCCGCGCAGCAGGTGCAGAACCCCCGCTGGCAGAGCATCCTTGCCGTGCTTGCAACCGTATGAGAACAACAGGCGGTGCCGAAAATCTCCGGCACCGCCTGTTGTTTTCTGTTTTACTGTGCGGATGCGGCATCCACCACATGGCCCACCAGCACAGAGGTGGTCACTGTGCCCACACCGCCGGGCACCGGGGTGACAGCCTCCACGATGGGTTCTGCCTCATCAAAGCGGACATCGCCGCAGAGCTTGCCCTCTTCGTTGACGTGGATGCCCACATCCACCACGACCTGACCTTCCCGCAGGCAATCGGCCCCGATGGCTCCCCGCCTGCCCATGGCGACCACCAGCACATCGGCCTCCCGGCAGAGGGCGGGCAGGTCCCGGGTGCGGGAATTGCAGAGGGTCACAGTGGCGTTCTCCCGGTCCAGCATCATGGCAGCGGGCTTGCCCACCACCAAGCTGCGGCCCACGACCACAGCCCGTTTGCCGGACAGCGGCACGTTGTAGTGTTTCAGGATCTCAAGGCAGGCCTGCGCCGTGCAGGGCGGATAACCGATGGGCATATTGGTAAACACACCAGCCATCGAGCCATCCGTGATGCCGTCCACGTCCTTTTCCGGGGCAAGCGCCTCCTGGACCCTGCGGTCATCGAACCGCTTTGGCAGGGGCCGGAAGATCAGGCACCCGTGAACCGATGCATCCCCATTGATCTGCCGGATCACATCCAGCAGTTCCTCCTGCGTAACATCTTCCGCCAGATGGAACTGCCGCACCTCCACGCCAACCTTACCGCACCGGGTGACGATCCCCTTTTCATAAGAAATGTCATCCTCCCGCGCGCCGACCCGCACCACAGCCAGTGTGGGCACGATACCCTTTTCCTTCAGCGCGGCACAGCGCGCGGCGTTTGCTTCGTTCATGGCGGCCACCACGGGCGCACCCTTCAAGATCTGAGCCATTTTCTTCTCCCCTCACTCATTTGATACAGTCTGATAGACCGTGTCAGCCTGCGGCACAAACTCGGCCAGCAGCTGTTCCGCTCTGGCCTCCAGCGCATCCGCATGGGCCTTGTCTGCCATCAGGCGGGTGTTGACCTTCACGTTCAGCCCCGCCGCCTGCATGGCTGCCTTGCAGAACAGCGCCGCGCATCCGGCATCGGAACGGGCCAGCACGCTGCCCTTTTCGGCGTACTCTGCGGCCAGTACGATGCCCTCACCGCAGGCAGTCATCACCTCCAGCGGCACGGCGCAGGCTCTGTCCAGTGCCTTTTCCAGCACCGCGGCCTTGTGGGCCTGCTGTTCCGGGGTCTCTTTCGGCAGCTTGTAGGCCGCCGCCACGGGCAGAAAGGCCTCCGCGTCGGCCTGTACCAGCGCTTCCAGCCGCTTGCGCAGGGCCTCGGCCCGGACATTCAGGGCAGCGATGTCCGCTTCCACGGCAGCATATTTCTTTTTGCCCACGGTCAGGCTGCCCACCATGCTGCCCAGCGCCACACCGGCCGCGCCCACCAGCGCCGAAGCGCCGCCGCCGCCCGGAGCCGCCGCCTTGCTGGCCAGCTCCTCCAGAAAACCTTCACAGCTCAAATTCATCAGTTCCACGATATACTTTCCTCTCTGTTACAAATCCATCCAGCCGCCGGTCCTGTTCATCTGCAGCCGCTTCCGGCACCCGCTGGGCCTCAAAGGCCACGCCCAGCGCCACAGCGTTCCGGCACCTGGGCAGATAGCGGTCATAGTAGCCCTTACCCATGCCCACCCTGCGGCAGGCCGCATCAAAGGCAGTGCAGGGCACCAGCACCAGATCAAGCGCCTCCGGCCGGATGAGCACCGCCCGTTCCAGAACCGGCGTGCGGATGCCGTAAGCCCCCACCTCCCAGCCGTCCGGCCCCGGCACGGCGGCGGTCAGGGTAAAGTTTTCCCCACAGACCGGATAGGCCACCGTTTTGCCCAGCCGGGCCGCCTGCTCTGCCAGCCCAGCAAGATCCACCTCTCCGCCAAAAGCGGCGTAGAGCAGCAGATTCTCTGCCTTTTGGAAGCAGGGCATGGCCAGAATGCGGGCACAGATGGCTGCATTGGCCGCCGCCCGCTCTGCCTGCGGCAGACCCCTGCGGGCCAGGATGCCCGCCCGGCGCTGCGCTGCTTTCCGGTCCCGGATCTCCATTGACACTTCTCTCCCCTGAAATTTCATACCCACTCAATATATCTGAAATGCGGAAGAATTGCAAGAGCATGGCTGGAAAATAACCGCAAAATAGGCTATAATGGTGCAGAACAAACCAAAAAGGAGAACGATTATGCTCATTTATCTGCTGCGTCACGGCCAGACGGAGTACAACGCGCAAAAACGATATCAGGGCCAGCGGGACATCCCCCTTTCCGCCGCGGGCATCGCCCAGCTGCGGCAGGCAGATTTTGCACCGGAGGTGGTCTATGTCACCCCGCTGCAGCGCACCGCCCAGACAGCGCGGGTGTTCTTTCCCGGGGCAAAGCTCATTCCGGTGGACGGGCTGAAGGAGATGAACTTCGGCCGGTTCGAGGGCCAGACCTTCGTACAGGTGGAGCAGGACCCGGAATATCTGGCATGGGTGCAGGAAAACGAGCACGCCGCCCACCCGGACGGGGAGCGCAGGAGCGATTTCTGCAACAGGGTGTGCAAAACGCTGGCTGACCTCATTGACAAGGCCCTTGCCGAAGGGCAGGAGCGGTTGGTCATCGTGGCCCATGGCGGCACCCAGATGGCCGCACTGGAGCGGTTTGGCGTGCCCCGCCGCAGCTTTCACGACTGGTGCGGCCCCAACGCGGGCGGCTATGTGCTGGATGCCCGGGACTGGCCGGAGCAGCACATTCTGCACCTGGTGGAGACCGTGCAGTACACAAAGGAGAACGGATGATGGAACAGGGCTTGCTGCATCTCTACTGGGGCGACGGCAAGGGGAAGACCACCGCCGCCATGGGCCTTGCCCTCCGCGCACTGGGCAGCGGCAAACGGGTTGTCATCGTGCAGTTCCTCAAGGGCGGGCAGAGCGGCGAGATCCCTCTGCTGGCCCAGCTGGGGGCAAAAATTTTCCGGGGCAAGGGCGGGCAGAAGTTCGTGTTCCAGATGAACGAAGCGGAAAAGGCCGCTGCCCGGGCCGTGCAGAACGAAAACCTGACCGCCGCACTGGCCGAGCCTGCCGACCTGCTTATTTTAGATGAAGCCGGTTCAGCCTGGGAGCTGGACATGGTGGACAAAGACCTGCTCCGGCGGGCCGTTCTGGAGCGTCCCGCCGCGCAGGAATGCGTGCTGACCGCCCACAAGGCCCCGCAGTGGATGCTGGATGCCGCCGACTACTCCACCGAGATGAAATGCCGCCGCCACCCCTACCAGAAGGGCATCAAGGCGCGCAAAGGCATCGAATACTAAAAATGCCCGGAGAACCGCAGCTTTCAGCGGCCCTCCGGGCGTTTTTGTGTTTACTGTTTTGCAATGATATCGCGGCTGACCGCCAGCAGGCCAAGGGCCAGCGCAGCGCTCAGGATGTCGGCCACAGCCTGAGCCATCAGCACGCCCTGATACTGGAACAGATGTACGCAGACCACCAGTGCCAACAGAAACACCACGCCCTGACGGCTGATGGAGAGCAGGAAGGACGGTACGATTTTACCAGTTGCCTGGAACAGCACCGTGAGCAGGAGCACCACGCCGCCAAAGGCTGCGGTGCAGACCTGCCAGCGGAGCATCTGCGCACCAGTGGCGATCATCCCGGCATCCTGCACGAAGAGCTGCATCAGCGCCCCGGAATTCAGGCAGAGGATGAGGGACAGCACCACGGCAATGGAGACGAGGAAGGTCAGACAGAAGCGGATGAGCTTGCGCATCACGTCCCGCTTTTTTGCGCCGTACAGGTAACCGAACAGTGGGATGCCGCCGAACGAGAAGCCCACCAGAACCAGCTGGGCGATCATGCTCACCTTGCTGGCAATGCCCATGGCGGCAATTTTATCGTTGCCATAGGACAAGAGGAACTGGTTCATCACAATGACAGTCAGGCTCTGCATCAGGTTGCTCAGCGCGGCAGTAACACCCACGCCCAAAATCTGCTGCAGCTCCCTGCCCGTGACGTGGCACTGGGATAGCTTGACAGACAGGCAGCGGCTCTTTTTGTGGAGCAGCCACAGGAAGTACAGGTCGCTGCACAGGTAGCCCACAATGGTGGCAATGGCTGCGCCCCCTGCGCCCCAGCCCACTGTGGTGATGAGGATGGGATCGAGGATGATATTGATGACCGTGCCGCCGATGCTGCCGATCATGGACTGGGTGGCCATGCCCTCGCAGCGGACGAGGTTGGAATGGATAAAGTTCAGCACCGTGGCCGGGGCACCAATGGCCAGCACGGTGTAATAGGCCTGTGCGTGCGGCATCGTCTCAGCAGTCGCACCCAGAATGCCCAGCAGCGGGACGCGGAACAGCATCATCAGGGCCGCCAGCACCACGCCCGTGGTCAGGGCCACATAGAAGCAGAACGAGCTGACCCGGCCGGTGCCCTCACGGTCGTCCTGTCCCAGCAGGCGGGAAATGAGTGAGCTGCCACCCTGGCCGTAGATGTTGCCAAAGGCCATGAGGGCTGTGAACACCGGCGCACAGAGCGAAACACCCGCAATCAGCGCCGTATCGTTGGACTGCGCAATGAAAAAGGTATCGGCAAGGTTATACACTACGCTCACCATCAGGCCGAACACCGAGGGCAGCGCCATCTTGAAATAGGTGCGGTACAGATGATCGAGATCAAAAATAGAATCCATTGGTTTTTCCTCCACTTTCGTCCCTATTATAAAGGTTTTGCTTGCATTTGTTTGTGACACATGGCACAATGAAATAAAAGAAATGAGGTGAACTCATGCAGGAAATTTGTGACCCAGCCTGTCTGGAAACGCTGTACCGGAAGCTGGAACTTTCCTCCCGGACCAGAACAGCAAAACGCCCGCGCAGGAGTTTTCCTGTGCGGGCGCTGCATTTCTTTTTTGTGTTTTACCGCACCAACAGCAGCAGCCAGGCGGATGCCACAGCCTGCAGGATGAGCCAGCGGGCCACGACCTGCTCATCGCTCCAGCCCAGACGCTTGCGCACATGGTCGTGCAGCGGGGTCAGGGTGTTCTTGAGGATGGAGATGTGCAAAAACCGCTTGAAGCTGATCTTCAGGATGCCCAGGCTGCCGTCCACAATGAACACCAGCGCGGCCAGCAGGAAGGCGAAGGGATGGCTGCTCTTGAGGGCCAGAACGGCCAGGAAGAAACCCATGGCGCGGCTGCCCGCGTCACCCATCAGCAGGGTGGAAGGCTTGGCGTTCTGCCACAGGTAAGCCAGCAGGGCACCAATGAACACGATGCCTGCGGTGGCGTAATCCCCCAGTTCCTCCCAGTAGGCCAGCAGGAAGGTTCCGATGCTGACCACGGCAAGGCTGGCGGAAAGGCCGTCCACGCCATCGGTGCAGTTGACCACATTGATGCTGGCCCAGATCAGGACGATGATGAGGATGAGGTAGACGGCATAGGGCAGGCTGAAGCTCCAGCTCAGGAAGTTGACCTCCGTGCCGTTGAAGTTCAGGTAGGTCACGCCCGCCACAACGGCGATGACCAAATCGATCAGGCCCTTTTTGTACTCGTTCCAGGCAGTCTCGGCGGCATCGTCAAAATAGCCGGAGAGCATGGACGCAATGAGCAGGACGGTGTAGATGACGTACTCTGCTTTAAAGGGCACCACGGCCAGCGTGACCAGTGCGATGCAGAGCACAAAGATGAGGCCGGAACCCCGGGCCTTGCCCTTGGAGAGTTCGCCGTTCACGGCAAACGCGCGGCCATGGTCGTGGGGGAGCTTATCGTGGAACACCGAGTCCATCAGCGCGGTCAGCGCAAATGCAAGCAGAAAGCCCAGCGCATCCACGGTGCGCGGGTTGCCAGAAAGCAGTTGAAGCATAGTTTTTTCCTCTTTCCCGGAGCGGCAGCGGCCGTTCCTGTTCTTTCACTGCTGGATACAAATGAAGTGTATCACGCCCGGGCCAAAAAATCAATCTCCGGGGCAATGGCTACCCCATGGGTTGATGGGTTGACATTTTTCGCCCCCCTGTCTATAATGGGAAGACAAACGCCCTTTCGAGGGTATTTTTTTGTCTCACAGGAAAATCGGAGAAAAAGGAGAAGACATGAAACTTTCACTTGAACAGCTTTCGGCCCGGATGCGGCAGGGTGAGACCATCCCCTCCCGCCAGACGGCCCAGGTGGCTCTGGCGCTGAGCATCCCCTCCATTCTGGAGCAGCTGGTGGTCACTGCCATGGGATACATCGATGCTGCCATGGTGGGCCACATCGGTGCAGAAGCTACCGCTTCCATCGGCATCGTCAGCTCCAGCACCTGGCTGCTCCACGGCGTTCTGGTGGGCCTGTACACTGCCCTCTCCATCCAGATCGCCCAATATCTGGGGGCTGACCGGCAGGATGATGCCCGCAGCGTGCTGCGGCAGGCCATGCTTTTCAATGTGATCCTGGGCGTGGGTGCCGCTCTCTTCGGCCTGGGCATCAGCCCCTTTCTGCCGGGGTGGCTGGGAGCTGACCCCTCCCTGCGGGCAAACGCCACAGCCTACTTTGCCATCTGGTCAACGGCTCTGCCCTTCACCATGGCCATGGGCATGTACACCTCCATCCTCCGGGCAGAAGGCTACGCCCTGACCGCCAGCCTCATCAGCGTGTTGGTCTGTGTGCTGGATGCCATCTTCAACTTCTTCCTCATCAACCCCACCCGGACGCTGTGGGGCATCACCGTCTGGGGTGCCGGGCTGGGCGTGCCCGGCGCAGCCCTGGGCACCGCCCTGGCCACCGTGGTGGGCGGCCTGTTGGCTTTGGCCATCCTGCTGCTGCGGAAAGGCCCCCTCTGCATCCGGAAGCCTGCCCCTTGGAAGATCACCCGCTCCTGCCTGCGGAACCTGCTGTGGGTCGGCGGTCCTCTGGCGGGAGAACGTGCCGCCATCTCTCTGGCGCAGGTGGTGGTGGTGCGCATCGTAGCCGGCCTGGGTACCGTGGCCATTGCCGCCAACAGCCTGGCTGTCAATGCCGAGGGCTTGTGCTACATGGCGGGCTACGGCATCCAGAGCGCAGCCGTCACCCTCATCGGCCAGGCCGTGGGTGCCAACCGGAAGGATATGGCCAAGCGTTTTGCCTGGCTGTGTACCGGCCTTGGCATGGGGGTCATGGCCCTTTCCGGCGTTGGCCTGTGGATCTTTGCCCCCACCCTGATGAGCCTTTTCACCACCGATGCGGCTGTCATCGCTCTGGGTGCTCAGGTTTTGCGCATCGAAGCCTGGGCCGAGCCCATGTTCGGTGCCTCCATCGTGGCCAGCGGTGCCATGCAGGGTGCGGGCGACAGCACCTCCTGTTTTGTGCTGAACATATTCAGCATGTGGTGCATCCGGCTGACGCTGGCGTTCCTGCTGGCTCCCCGGCTGGGCCTGATGGGCGTTTGGGGTGCCATGTGCTGCGAATTAAGCATCCGGGGCCTGCTGTTCCTCATCCGCCTTGCCCGGGGCAAGTGGCTGGAAAAGGGCGCGCTGTCTTAATACACAAAACAGGGAGATTACATTATGACAAATGCAGAAAAGCGTGAAGCGGCACGGCAATTGATTCAAAAGTGGCATAATAAAGGCAGAGAAGACGAGGACGACCGCTCCTATTGGCTGGATATCTTGCAGCGCTTACTGGGTTGTGCTGATGCAACCGACAGAATTGAGTTTCAGAAAAAAGTAATCGTTAACGGAAACACAAAAAGAATCGATGCCTATATCCCTGAAACAAAAATCATTATTGAACAGAAGTCAGAAGGCATTCCTCTGGACAAGAAGATCTCGCAGTCCGGTGGAACCGAACTCACTCCTTACGAACAGGCCAAACGCTACAATGATAATCTGCCAACTTCTGAGAAAGCAAAGTGGATCATCACTTCCAATTTTCAGGAACTGTGGATTTACGATATGGATACCCGCGTTCCTGAAAATAATGTTGTAAAAATACATATCGATGATCTTCACCACAATTCTTCGCTTCTGGACTTTCTGCTGGAGAAAAAGGTTATCCAAGTCTCTAAAGAAGTAGATTTGTCACAAGAAGCGGGCAAACTCGTTGGCAAAATCTATGATGCATTTTTGAAGCAGTACCATGACCCAGAAAGCAAAAAAGCCCTCGAAAGCCTGAATGTTCTTTGCGTCCGGCTGGTATTCTGCCTTTACTCTGAGGATGCCGGTCTGTTTGAGCAAAAAGATTCCTTTAGCGGATACATTGCTCAATACGAGCCAAAAGACCTGCGTCCGGCTCTGTTGTCACTGTTTAAGGTTTTGGATACTCCCTATCCTGACCGACCCGACCTATATCTTTCGGAAGAGCTGGAAGCATTCCCCTATGTCAACGGCGGCCTATTTGCCAACGAGGATATTATCATTCCAAAAATCACACAGGAAATCAAAGACGCTCTTGCGGAAGCCGGGCATTTTAATTGGCGGGATATTTCGCCTACCATTTTCGGCGCTGTTTTTGAAAGCACGTTGAATCCGGTTACCAGACGGAAAGGCGGGATGCACTACACCTCGATTGAGAATATCCACAAGGTAATCGACCCGCTGTTTTTGGATGATTTGAAAAACGAATTCGCAGAGATTCTGACAATTGGTGTACAGAAGCAAAAGAAAAAGAAGCTGGAAGAGTTTCAGAACAAATTAGCCGGACTGACCTTTTTAGACCCAGCCTGTGGCTCTGGCAACTTCTTGACAGAAACCTATATTTCGCTCCGCCGTCTGGAAAATGACATTTTAAGGGAACTGCAAAACGGACAGGTCATCTTTGGTGATACCAATTGGAATCCCATTAAAGTCTCCATCTCCCAGTTTTACGGCATCGAAATCAACGATTTTGCCGGTGATGTTGCAAAAACCGCTCTTTGGATTGCAGAAAGCCAGATGATGAAGGAAACTGAAGATGTTGTCTTAATGCATCTTGATTTCCTTCCATTAAAAAGCAATGTAAATATCCATATCGGGAATGCCTTGCAGATGGATTGGGCTTCCATCATCTCCCCCTCCAAATTATCGTATATCATGGGAAACCCACCGTTTGTTGGGCAATCTGTCCGAACAAAAGATCAAGCTCACGATATGAACGATATCTGGGGACAGGGTGAAATAGAAACCAAACTTGATTATGTGATCTGCTGGTACAAAAAAGCGCTAGATTATATCAATACATCCAGCACGAATATCGAAATTGCATTTGTCTCCACGAATTCTATTTGTCAGGGCGAATCCGTTCCAACATTTTGGAAGAAAATGATTGATTCTGGTGCTGAAATTCACTTCGCATATCGTTCTTTTGTATGGGACAGTGAGGCAAATGAAAAAGCGGCAGTTCATTGTGTCATCATCGGTTTCTCCAACTTTAGCCGCTCTCATACAAAATTCATTTACACTGAAGAAACAAAAACAAAGGCAGAACATATAAACCCCTATCTATTAGATGCTCCTGACATTTGGATTACAAACAGAATTAATAAACCTCAAAATGGTTTACCCAAAATGACCACCGGTAGTCCTCCGACAGATGATGGTGCTCTAACACTTAGCATAACAGAGAAAGAAGAACTTGAGAAACAATATCCCGTATTGGCAAAATACATCAAGCCTTTTATAGGTGCAAAAGAATTCTTACATGATAATGTAAATAGCTATTCCAGATATTGCTTATGGTTTAAGGATGGTAATGTCTCTGATTATGTAAATATAAAAGAAATCACAGAACGCCTTGAAAAAGTCCGTGCTTTGCGAAAAAGCAGTAATGCAGATCGGATACAGAAAATGGCCGATTATCCTTACCTTTTCTGCCAAATTCGGCAACCGTTATCAACCTATCTTGTGTTTCCGAGACATTCTTCACAGAATAGGCGGTATATCCCGATTGGTTTTATGCCTTCTAGTGTAATTGCCGGAGACGCTTGCAGTATTATTCCAAATGTCACAATCTATGAATTCGGAGTTCTGACATCTAATGTTCATAATGCGTGGATGCGTGTTACTTGTGGTAGGATAAAAAGCGATTTCAGGTATTCCCCCGCAGTTTATAATAATTTTCCTTGGCCTACTCCCACCTTAGAACAAAAAGCCAAAATAGAACAAACTGCACAGGCCATTCTTAACGCACGAGCAATGTATCCAAACAATTGTCTTGCAGATTTGTATAATCCTCTGGCCATGCCTGAACCGCTGTTAAAAGCCCATATCGCAAACGACAGAGCCGTCATGCAGGCCTATGGTTTATCAGTCAAGGACACCTCTGAAGCCGATTGTGTAGCGTTCCTGATGAAACGCTATCAGGAGTTGACACAAACGAAGTAATCTCTCAAATAGCAAAAAAGAAAGGACGCTCTCGCGTCCTTTCTTTTTTGTTCTGTCACTCACTTCCGGCCATGCAGGATAGGAGAGAGCGGCTTATAGATCAACATGCAGATCAGGGCATCCAGCAGGCCCTTGACCAGAGTGAAGGGCATATTGAAGATGATCAGGCACTTGATAAGGCTGTTTGCAGAGGGCAGGATCGCCTGATACATGCCCAGGATGGCTTCCAGCGGCATGTGGTAGAACTTGACGTAGGCCGGGTAGGTGATGAAGTAGTTGGACGGCACACTGAACAGGGCCATGGCCACGGCACCGGCCACGGCACCGATGATGGCGTTCTTGCGGCTCTTGTGGTGCTTGTAGAGGTAACCGGCCAGTGCGGAGAACACCGCACCCAGCATGAAGTTGCACAGCTCACCCACCAGTGCGGTAGAGGTGCCCTTGATGACCACATGGAGCAGGTTCTTCATAAAGCTGATGATCACACCGTACACCGGGCCAAGGGCAAAGGCACCCAGCAGAGCGGGCAGGTCGGAGAAGTCCATCTTGACGAAGGACGGGATGAGCATCGGGAGCGGGAACTCGATGAACATCAGGATAAAGGCCACCGCACTGAGCATGGCGGCAACGGTCAGGTTGCGGGTCGTGTTTTTCTTCATGGTAATATCCTCCCGGGGCGTTCTGGCCCCAAATCAAAGATTGGAAAGCCCCTTTCGCGTGGTTCGGAACCGGGAAGACAATCAAAAACGCGCCCTGCCGCAGCAAACACTGCAACAGGGCGCGTAGACAAATCGTATTGCCTGCCGTTTCTTGCATCCGGACTATACCGTTGGCCCCGGAGTCTCACCGGGTCAACACCCTTGCGGGTGGTCGCGGGCTGTACCGCCAGTGGGGAATCTCACCCCGCCCTGAAACGAACTTTCTGGCCAAAAGTATAACGCGGCTGCTCCGCCTTGTCAACCCCTTTTTTATTTGCCCTGCACGGGCCGGATATGGTATACTGTGGGACAGGATGTTACAATTTCTGATACAAGGAGCTTTTTGCCATGATTTTTACCGTTCGTGACCTCGGGTTCGAGATCGGGCCTTTTTTGCTGGAGGGCTGGTGGGCGCTGGCTGCCCGGGCTGTCTGCGCCGCTGTCATCGTTTTTGCGGGGCTTCTGGTCGGCTGGCTGCTGCGCCGGAAGATCTTTCCCGCTCTGCAGGCCCGCAGCTGGCACTTTGCCGCCACGCCCATCCTCCTGCGCAGCTTACAGAGCCCTTTGGCGCGGATGGCCTTTTACAGCGGCCTGTACCTGGCCTTGACCAGCCTGCCGTGGGCCATTCCGGGCCTGACAAAGTTTCTGTTCACGGCCTATAAGATCGCAACGACCCTCCTGTTCTGCCAGGGCCTGTACAACGCTTCTGAGGTAGCCGACCTGCTGCTGGCTTCCTGCAGCCCGGAGATCCGGAGCAACAAGACCCTGCGCTCCCTGCTGGACACCACCTACAAGGTGCTGGTCATCATTCTGGGTGTTGCCACCTGCGCGCAGATCGTCGGCTTCCCCATCGGCAGCATCGTAGCCGGTGCCGGTCTTGTAGGCCTGACCATCTCGCTGGCCGCGCAGGAAAGCGCCAGCAACCTGTTCAGCGGCATCGTCATCCTGCTGGACAAACCCTTTTCCATCGGTGACTGGATCACCGTGGGCAATGTGGAGGGCGAGGTCATCGACATCAATTTCCGCTCCACCCGCATCCGCTCCATGGACCACAGCGTGGTCATTATCACCAACAGCCAGATCTGCGCCTCCACTGTCCAGAACACAGCCCTGCGCACCATGCGGCCCTATAAGTTCACGCTGGGTGTCACCTACGGCACCACCCGTGCCCAGCTGGAGAAGCTGATGGCTGACCTGCAAGCCATGCTGGACAACAGCCCTTACACCAACAAGGGCACCAACATCGTCCGGCTGACCAGCTTTGGCGATTCCAGCATCAACATCCTCATCTCGGCCTACCTGACCACCAACGTCTATGCCACCTTCCTGCAGCAGCAGAATGATCTGAACCTGAACATCATGGACGTGATGCAGGCAGACGGCGTGGACTTCGCCTTCCCCTCCACCAGTGTCTACATCGAAAAGAATTGAGCATACCACAACGCCCCCTGTGTGCCTGCTGCGGCGCACAGGGGGCGTTTTTTCATATGTTATTCCCGGCTCCTGATCTCGATCGTTCTGCTGCCAAGATCCTCATAGACGCGATGGGAGACAGAGAGCACCGTGCGGCCCGTGGAGGCACGGCGCAGAGCCGCCAGCACGCGGGCCTCCGTTTCGGCATCCAGATTAGCGGTGATCTCATCCAGCAGCAGCACGGCGGGATCTGCAGCGGCGGCACGGGCAATGGACAGCAGCTGCCACTCGCCCTGTGAGAAGATGCCCTCGGTGCAGACTGTGTCATAGCCCTCCGGCAGAGCCCGGATGGCAGCATCGATCCCGGCCAGTGCGGCGGCATCCTTTGCCATTTCCCCGGTGATCTGCGGGTCTCCCAGCGTGATCTGTTCCAGCACGGTGCCCGGCACGCGGGAGAAATGCTGTTCCACACAGCCGATGCAGGTGCGGCGCTCCCGGTCGGTGATGTCCCCCACCTTCACGCCGCCGATGGTCACCGTACCGGCCTCCGGCTGATACAGGCCCAGCAGGAGCTTGAACACGGTGCTCTTGCCCGCACCGGTGCGGCCCACCAGCGTGACCTGCTCCCCCTGTTTCACGGTCATGGAAAAATCCTTCAGAACGTACCGTTCCCCATAGCCGAAGGTGACGTGTGCAAATTCCACATCGCCCCGGGCAGCCTCCCTGCGCGCGGGCGGGATCGTGCGCTCCGGCTGGCCGAGAAAGGCATCGATGCGCCTGACACCCGCCATGGCCGACTGGATGGTCTGGATCTCCATGCCCAGGCTCTCAATGGGGGCGAAGATGCGGGAGATGTAGTTGACGACGGCCACCGAGGTGCCCACCGACATGCCGAACAGGGTCAGAAGCTGTGCGTTCCCCGAAGCGGAGAGCAGCATCACGATGCCGACCACAGCGGCATTCAACAGCAGCACCACCGGCGAATAGACGGCATCATAAAAATTGGTGCGCTCCATGGCGGCATAGCTGTCACCGATGCACCGGTCATACCGGCGCTCCATGTAATCCTCCAGACCCAGCGCCCGGATGGTGCGGATGTTGTGCAGGGTCTCGGGCACCTGCCCGGAGACAGCGGCGACCGCGCGGCGGTTGTCCAGCTGCGCGGCCAGCATCCGCTTCTGGACGTAACGGGTAAACACGGCAAACAGCGGCAGCACCAGCAGCAGGATCAGCGCAAGGCCGGTGTTTTTCACCGCAATGACCCCCATGATGGAGACGATGCGGCAGGCATCTGCCGCCATGCTGATGATGCCGGAAGTGAACAGGGCTTCCACCGTGTCCACATCGCCCGAAAAGCGGGCGGCCACCTCGCCGGGATTCTGTTCTGCCAGTGTACCGGCGGGCAGGCGGCTCAGCTTCCGGGACATCTCCGAGCGCAGGGCATGGGTCATCCTCTGGCCAAAGAGCACCAGCAGGCTTTCCTGCGCCGAGGTGAGCACACCTTCCAGTGCAAGACTGCCGAAGTAGAGCAGCACGGCCAGAAAGGACAGCGGGAGGCCCGCGGTCAGACAGTCGATGACCCGAGCCAGCAGCAGGGGCGGCAGCAGGGATGCCGCCACCGAAGCTGCCACACACAGCACCGTGCCCACCGTGAGAAGGCGGTGCGAAGCCGCTGCCATCCGGACGGCAGCAAACACGCCGTGATCATTTTTCTTTTTCATGCGCCCTCTCCCCCTTTCAGGCCGGTCTGGCTTTCATACAGCTGGCGGTAGACCGGAACCGCTGCCATCAGCTCCTCGTGGGTGCCAACGGTGGTTCTGCCGCCCTCCATAAAAATGATCTGCTGCATCTGCGGAAAATGGTACAGCCGGTGGGAGATCAGGAACACCACCTTATCCCTGGCATACGCCTGCAGCTCGGCAAAGATCGCATCCTCAGTGCTGCGATCCAGAGCCGAGAAGGGGTCATCCAGCACCAGCACTGGGCGGGGATGGGCCAGCGTCCGGGCCAATGCCAGACGCTGTGCCTGCCCGCCGGAAAGGCGGGTGCCGCCGCTGCCGATGACCGTCTCCGTACCCTTTTCCATGGCCAGCACTTCCTCCTTCAGGGCAGCAGCTGCAAGCCACGGCATGGTATCCTGCTCGCTGCCGCAGAGGACATTATTCTGCACGGTGTCGGCACTCAGTTCCGGGTCATGGCCCAGATACCCGACCGTGGCGGCGATCTGGCGCGGGGTCAGGGTGGAAAGCTCTCTGCCGCCAAAGCAGACCGAGCCTTGATAGGGCGCTTCGCAGAGGAATACGCGGCCAAGGGTGGATTTTCCGCAGGCGACCGGGCCGGTGATGCCGATGATATCGCCGGGGTGGGCCGTCAGGCTCAGGCCGGAGAAGACAGGCTCTTCGCCATAGGAGAAGGCGAGTTCTTTCAGCGTCACATCCTGTGCCGCCGGGATCTGCAGGGCATCCAGCTGCTCGGGCGTTTTCATCAGGGGTCTGATGCGCTTCCAGGAGACCTCTGCCTTTTGCACTGCGTTGAAGAGCTTGGCCACCTTGGAGGATTTGACCACCAGCTTGGTGAAACAGGAGAGGAAGGTGGTGAAGGCGGCGATATCCCAGCTGCTCCAGCCAGTACCCAGCACATTCTTTGCGCCGAACCACAGGATGAAGAGGGTTCCTGCCTCGGATGCCGCCAGATAAAGCGGCGGCAGAGCGGACTGCCACACGTTGTTCCGCACGGCAGTCTTTTCGGAAAGGCTCAGGGCCTCCTCGTATTTTTCCATCCGGGCCTCCTCGCAGCCGTAGATGCGGTAGGTCACGGCATTCCGGGCACGGTCCAGCGTGGCACTGCTCAGGGCACCGGCGGCCTTTTTATAGGCCGCACCGGCGCGCTGCACCGGCTTTTTCATCCCTGCCGCGCAGACATAGGACACCGGAGTAAAAAGCAGGCCCAGGATCGCCAGCCGCCAGTCGTACACCAGCAGCATAACCGCATAGCCCGCCAGCGCCACACCGGTGTCGAACACCTCCGTGGTGAACTTGCGCATTCCCTCCACGCAGTCGTCCACATCGGCGATGGCCTTGGTCATCAGCTCACCGGCCCCCTCTTTTTCCAGCGTTGCCCGGCTCTGCCGCACCAGATTGGCGTACAGGATGCCCTTCATCCGGCGGTTGATGTTGTTGGCGAAGCGGCGCACATAAAAGCGTTTGATGAAGCGCGCCGCCTGCACCAGCAGTGTGACTGCAATGTAGGCCAGCACCAGCAGCGCCATTTGGGCAGCAGTCTCATTGCCGCCCAGGATATCCGCCAGGCACTGGGCCAACCGGCCCTCGAACCACGGCGCGGCCAGCAGACCGATGTTATAGACAAGGCCCGAAAGGGTCACAAGGAGCAGCGGGAACCACTCCACCCTGAAATAGGAGAGAACCCGGTCCGGGCGGAACGATTTATCTTTTTTCATGGGGCATTTTACCTCCTGCGGGTGTTCCATTCAGTATACCACGCTTTCGTTCCGCAGAAAAGCGCACACAAAATGCATCTTGACAGCTTTGTTCAGAAAAAAGCCATGACAGCAGGAACAAAATGCAAGATCATTGCAATGGTCACCGCTGTCATGGCGATCGGTTTTCTTTGTATGAAAAATGCTCCCATCGGCAGGATCTGCATTGCAGTGGTGTGGGTCTGCCATCTTCTGTATTTCACCTTGCGGGTCAAGACCATCAAGCCCACAGAGCAGACTCAGGAAAGTGCAGAATAGATTCCACCCGGGATACCATCAGATTGCAGGCACCCATAGCCCGCAGGGATAACAGTTACGTTCTTATCGGTTCACGAAATTCAGCGCCAGCACAAGCAGCAGCATGTGTACCGGGTAAAAGGCGTAGCAGGCATACTGGAACGGTTTGCTGTGGCAGCCCTGCCGCCCGCGATACAGCCAGATGGGCACCAGCGCCAGCAGCGCAAGCCCCTGCTGACACAGCTCAAACTCCATGCCGAACAGCCGGATGGGGTACATCAGCCCGCCCAGAAGCACCACGTTGATCCAGTACAGGGTCAGCACCTGTCCCAGCAGGCACCACCATTTCCGGCCCCGGAAAATGTAAAAAGCGAACACAGTCAGCACACCGGCACCGTAGTAATCTGTCATGCCCAGCGTTCCCAGCAGCGCCCCTGCTGCTGCCACTGCGGCGCACACCGGCAGCGAGACCCAGAGCTTTTGCTTTTTGCGCACCGTTTCCATCAGATGCACCCCCAGAAGCCCCAGCAGCAGCGTCCAGATCACGTTCTGGTGCACCGGGTAGAACCATGTCCCGCCATACATCAGATCAAAGGGCACTTCTGAAAGCAGCGCAAACAACAGCAGCCGCAGGGCATAACGCTTCAGATTCCGGGTATGAAAGTAGCCTTCCACTGTCATAAATGCAAAGATAGGGAACGCCAGCCGTCCGGCACAGGTCAGCCAGTCCTGCGCCGGCAGAAGGGTCGCCCACAGGTGATCCATCAGCATCAGCGCCATGGCAATGATATGAAGCGCTGCTGCACTCAGGTCAATGCAATTTGCGGCAGTGGAACGAATCGGTTTGGTTGACATGATCATACCTCGTCTTTGTCTGAATTCAGTTGCTTTGCCTGGAATACGAACGACTCCCTCCAAGAATTGCAGCCCCGGCAGTTTTTTACCGCCGGGGCTGCGGCACTTCATCGCTTATCCCTCCGGTTTTGCACCGGCCATTTTGGATACGGCAAGCATCCAGGGCAGCTTCTGCCATTTGCTCTGCCTGCAAAATGGGGGATGCAGTGCACCCGCCCCGCAGGCGGAAAAATGCTCCCGCAGCAGTCTGCGGGACAAATTCAGAAAGGGTGGCTTGCCTGCCTGCCCATGGAGACGTCAGCACGGTGGCAGGAATGTGAGGAATGGCAAAGGACGGTTTCGGCGAAGAAACGTCTGGCGGTGGCGGAAAAGCCGAACGCAAGATTTTTTCAATGATGCTGGCTCGTAAGGTGAACCGGACCGAAACTTCCTTGCGGAACTGTGCAGCGTTATCGTTCATCTGCACCTGAACCGGCAGCCGCGTCCCCGGCGCTTGCCGCACCCAAAATAGCCGGTGGAGCGTTTATTCAGGCATTGGTGCTTTCCAGATAGGTCTCAAATGCTTCGGCAAAGCTGGCGTTCACATCAAAGGGAACTGCATAGTCCACCCGGGAGGTCACAAGGCACAGGTCGATCCGGTTGGAGGTCTCGTCCGCCTGCCGGTTCAGCTTGCCCAAAGCAGCGTGGATGACCTTACGGTCATAGTTGATGGTGGTCACCCGCTTCACATCACAGCGGTAGGCGATCTGGTTGCCCTCTGCATTGAAACGGTAGCCGGTGCCGCCGCCGGAAAGCAGCTGCTCGGAGCTGCGCAGGTCATTCATTCGCTTGAAGGTGCGCGCCACGCTCTGCCGCGCAGCGTTCAAACTGACCTCGCTGTCCATATCCATGTCCAGCGCATCCTTTGCCTTGCGGATGGCAGCGAACAGGCGGCCCTTCTCCTCCAGCAGATAGAGCATGAACCGGGCAATATCGGTGATCTGCTGGGCATATTCAGTCTGGGGCAGGTCCAGGATCGTCTCGTCCTCAGCCTCTGCCATGACCTTGTGGCGCAGATAGGTGTTGGCCACATTCGTCACGTTGGAATCGCAGTCCAGAATACCCTGGGCCTCGTCCAAAAGGGCCTGCAGCTTGTTCTGATAGCGGAATGCTTCTTTCAGATTCATTGTGTCCACCTCGTTTTTTGTTGGTCGCTGTGCGTTCCCGCCTGTTTTCCTCTATTGAACCATATTTTCCGGCAAAGCACAAGCCGCCTGCCCAAAAGTGCATCAAAATACAAAACGCCCCAACATGTTCTTCACTACACGTTGGAGCGTTATTTTCTGGAGCAGGATACGGGACTCGAACCCGCCGCCTACTGCTTGGGAAGCAGTCGCTCTACCGGATGAGCTAACCCTGCAGGACTGCTCCATTAGTGTAGCAAAGTGCGGCGGTTTTGTCAACAGTTTTTTCTGTCGGAACGCGGCAGGCGGAAAAAACTTGCTTTTTGCGCCAGTTGCTTTATAATGAAAGATAGATTATCACAATGGAAGGAATTCTACATGATCTTTGTGCCCATGCTGCACTATCTGCAGAACAAAAACTCATTCAGCGGCAACGAGGATGGGATGCGCTACCTCATCACCCCGGGCAAGCGCTCCGTCCCCGACCCGGACGGCGGTGAGGAGGCCAAAAAAGAAGAGGCCATCCTCACGGTGGATCTCTGGCCCGAGCCGTGGACGCTGGACAAGACCGACCCGGCCCTGCGGCGGCGGGAGATCTTCCCGATGACCGAAGAGGGCCGCACCGCAGTCGCCCAATATCTGAACGATGCCTACAACGCCGAACCGGAACGCTGGAGCGCCCACCCGTCCATCCTGGACTGCGAGCCCTGGACACCGCCCGCACCGGAACCGGATGCCGAAACACAACACTGAGGTGCACCATGATCTACCGACTGAAAGAATTCAAGGGTGACACCATCCCGGTGCCGCAGCTGGTCTTTTCCAAGCTGGGCATTGCGGAGGAATATAACGTCCGGGTGGCTCTGTATGTGCTGGCCACCGGCATCACTGACCCGGAGAAGCTCTGCGCCGACTTAAAGCTTCGCAGTAAGATGACCGCCGAGAGTGCCCTGTCCTTCTGGGCCGGTGCAGGTCTGCTGGAACGGTACGAGGAGAACGCCGCCCCGGGCGAGGAGCCCACAGCCCCTGCCCCCATGACCTGGAGCGAGATTGCAGCGGCCAGCCGAACCGACCCCATGATCTCCTCCCTCATCGACTGCGCCCAGACCAGCTTTGCCCGCCCACTGACCCACCCCGAAATGGAAAAGCTGGTAAACTTCTATGTGCAGGAGGCCTTTGCACCCGAGACCGTCATGCTCTGCGTGGCCTATGTGGCCAGCCGGGGCAAGCGGACGATGGGTGCCGTCAGCCACGAATTGAAGGTCTGGCGGGCCGAGGGTGTGGAGACCGGCGAACAGGCCGACGCACACCTCCAGCTGCTGGCCCTGCGCGCCCAGCGGGAGCAGTACGTCAGCGGCCTGCTGGGCATTGCCGACACCGAGCTGACCCTTGGCGGGCGCAAGGCCATTGCCCGCTGGTACGAGGTCTACGGCTACGATGATGCCATGGTGCAGGAGGCCGCCGTACAGGCCGGACCCAAGCGGGATCTCTGGTACTGGAACAGCATCCTCAAGACCTGGAACGCCAAGGGCCTGCGCACCGTCCACGATGTGCGGGGCCCGGTGGCCGGGATGGGTGCCAGCCGGAACCTCCGGGTGGACCGCGCCGAACCCAGCGGAAACGATTTTCTCAAGAACGCTGCCCGCCGCCGTCCGCTCCGCAAAAAGACGGACACGCCTGCAGAATAAGGAGCTTTTATGCGTACCAAACAGGAACTGTATCAAGCCGCCCTGCGCACGGTGGCTCTGCGGCGGCAGACCGCCCGCGCCAATGCCGAGGATGCCCGGCTGGAGGCGGAGGCCGCCATCCCGGCCCTGCGCCACGCTGAGGACGAGGTGCGGGTGCGGGGCATCCGCTGCGCACTGGCAGGCGCTGCCGGAAAAGACCGCACCGAAGCCGCCGCCGCACTGAGCAAAGCCCGGCAGGAGCTCACCGCCCTGCTGGCCGCCAGCGGCCGCCCTGCGGATGCGCTGGAGCCCAAATTCACCTGCAAGCTGTGCCAGGATACCGGCAGCGTGCAGGGCCGCACCTGCACCTGCGTTCATAAGCTGATGCAGGGTCTGCGGCGGGAGGAGATCGAGGCGCTGTCCAGCCTGTCCATTTCCAGCTTTGACACCATGGAGCTGCGGTACTACCCCAACACCATGGACGAGAAGCTGGGTGAGCCTGTCCGCACCTACATGGGCGGCCTGCTGGAGGATCTGCGCAGCTACGCTGAGGAATTCGACCACAACAGCGAGAGCCTGATGCTTTTCGGCAACGCGGGGCTGGGCAAGACCCACGCCGCCCTTGCCATTGCGGGCATCGTGCTGCAAAAGGATTTTGACGTGATCTATGTTTCCAGCCCAGACTTCTTCGGCAAGCTGGAAAACGCCCGCTTCGACTCCTCCGAAGATGCCGAGACCCTGCTGCGCACCGCCTCTGCTGCCGACCTGCTGATCCTGGACGATCTGGGCACCGAGTTCGTCACCCCCTACTTCATCACCACTTTTTACAGCCTGCTGAACAACCGCCTGGGAGCCGGTCTGCCCACCATCGTCACCACCAACATTGCGGATGGCTCCCTGCTGGAAAAGCGATACACCGAAAAGATCTCCAGCCGTCTTTCCTCCTTTGTCCCCTGCCTGTTTGCGGGCGAGGACATCCGGGGCCTGAAAGCGGCGGAGTAAGACAAGGAGGTTTCCCCCATGAGCTTTGAGCGCACCACGCCCTGCGGCGTGATCTCCGGCACGGCTTGCCAGTGGCCGGGCATTGCCGCCTACAAGGGCATCCGCTACGCCACCGCCGGGCGGTGGGAGTTCCCCGTCCCCGTCACCCACTGGGACGGTGTCTACGATGCCACCCAATACGGTGCCTGCTGCTACCAGCCCCGCGCCTTCTATGACGAAGCCGCCGCACCCGGAAAAGCCTTCTACTACAACGAGTTCCGCAAGGGCGAAACGTATACTTACAGCGAGGACTGCCTGTTCCTGAACATCTGGGCCCCTGTTGACGCAGCCCCCGGGGACAAGCTGCCGGTCATCTTCTACATTCACGGCGGCGGCTTCACCGGAGGCTGCGGCCACGAGAAACACTTCGACGGCCCCGTCTGGCCCACCAAAGGCTGCGTGGCTGTGACCATCAACTACCGGCTCGGCCCCATGGGCTTTGTCTGCCTGCCCGCGCTGGCTGATGAGGCCGGATCCACCGGCAACTATGCCTTTCTGGACCAGCTGGCGGCCCTGCAGTGGGTGCGTGCCAACATCGCTGCCTTTGGCGGCGATGCCGACAACATCACCATCATGGGCCAGAGCGCCGGTGCCATGAGCGTCCAGCAGCTCGTCCTCTCCCCCATCACCAGGGGGCTGTTCTCCAAGGCCGTGATGAGCAGCGGCGGCGGCGTGAGCCAGATGCTGACGGCCAAGCCCGCCGAAGCCCACTACCCGTTCTGGAAGCAGGTCATGGAGACCGCCGGGTGCAGCACACTGGCCGAGTTCCGTGCCCTCGCCCCCGCCAGACTGTTTGCAGCCTGGGATGCCGTCCGCACCCAGCCCCAGTTCAAGGGTATGGGCTGTGAGCCTGTGGTGGATGGCCGTTTCCAGGTCAAGACCGGCCCCGAGACGCTGGCTGCCGACGAACAGCACCATATTCCTTACCTCATTGGCTTCACCAGCGAGGATATCGTTCCGCCCTACCTCTACCAGATGGCTCAGGACTGGTGCGTCCGGAACGCCGACAGCTATGGCTGGTTCTTCGACCGCCAGCTCCCCGGTGATGACCGTGGTGCCTGGCATTCCAGCGACCTGTGGTACTGGTTCGGCACGCTGGCTCACTGCTGGCGGCCCTTCACTGAGAAGGACACCGCCCTCAGCGCTCAGATGGTGGATTACCTGACCAACTTTGCCAAAACCGGCGACCCCAACGGCGCAGACCTGCCCCAGTGGCAGACTGTTACCGCCCAGCAGACCGATTTCCTCCGTTTGGGTGAGGAGCCCACCCACATGGGCAGCGTAGATGTCCAGAAGCTCCTCTGGACGATGCAGAACGTCCCCGCCGTGGGGGAATAAGCCCCATCCGGATCACCTCACCCCCCCCCAAAAAAAAAAAAAAAATATCCCCCGCTGCTGACGTGCCATAACACGCTTTGCAGCGGGGGATATTTTATGTTCTCTTCTTCAAATAATACCCAATGCCAATGGCATCTGCCAGTGCCCAGCCGATGGGCACACTGAGCCAGATGCCGGTAACCCCCAGCGGCGCGGCAGAAAGCAGATAGGCCAGCGCCACACGGGTGCCAAGGGAAGCAATGGTCAGGATGACCGACATCCCCGGCTGATTGACCGCCCGGTAGTAGCCGTAGAGCAGGAAGAGCACGCCAATGCCGATGTAGCATGCACCCTCGATGCGGAGGTATTGTACGCCCGCCGCGATGATCTCGGTCTGAGCCGGGTCGATGAAAATCCCCATGAGCGGGGCGGCAAAGGCGCAGACCAGCACGCTGATGACGATGCAGAACACCGCGCTTGTCAGCCCGGCACTGCGGATCCCTTTTTTGATGCGGTCCGGCTGGTTGGCTCCGTAGTTCTGGGCCACATAGGTCGAGAAGGCGTTGCCAAAATCCTGCACCGGCATATAGGCAAAGGAATCGATCTTCACCGCCGCCGCAAAAGCCGCCATGATGACCGTGCCGAAGCTGTTGACCAGACCCTGCACCATCAGGATGCCAAAATTCATAATGGACTGCTGAACGCTGGTCATCACCGAAAGATTCAGGATATTGGCAAGGTTCTTCCGGTCCCACCTGCAGTCTGTCCGTTTCGGGCAGAGCTGCGGGAACTTTTTCAGGGTGTACAAGCCGATGCCCACCCCGGACACATACTGGGAAAAGACAGTTGCCACGGCGGCCCCCTTCACGCCCCAGTCAAGCACAAGGACACAGACCAGATCCAGGATCACGTTCAGGATGGCTGATACGGCCAGGAATGCCAGCGGCACCACGGAATTGCCGATGGCCCGCAGAAGGTTTGCGAAATAGTTATACAAAAAGGTGGCCGCAATGCCCAGAAAAACGATGAACAGGTAGTCCTTCATCAGCGGGCAAAGCTCTGCGGGCACCCGCAGCACCCACAGAATGCCGTTCAGCCCCAGATAGACCAGCAGGTTGAGCATCAGGGCGATGCCCGCAATGAGCAGGAAGGACTGGAACACGCTCTGCCGCATCTTCTCGGTCTCGCCGCTGCCGTACTGCATGGACACAGCCGCACCGCTGCCCATGCACAGGCCCAGCAGGATCGAGGTGAGGAAGGTCATCAGGGTATAGGATGACCCCACCGCCGCCAGCGCATCCGCGCCGAGGAAGCGGCCCACCACCCAGGTATCGGCAATGTTGTACATCTGCTGCAGCAGGTTGCCGAACATCAGCGGCAGGGCAAACAGCAGGATATTCTTTGTAATGGGTCCTTGGGTCAGACTGTGCTGCATGGGGATCATTTTCTCCTATTCCTATCTCAGACATTTCAGCAGAATTTTGCGCGGTATTCCTTGGGTGTGCAGTGCTTGATCTCCCGGAAGGTCTTAATGAAGTAGCTGCCATCTGCAAAGCCGCACTCCATCCCGATCTCGCCCGTCTTGAGCCGGGTGGAGCGGAGCAGCTCGGCGGCCTTTTCCACCCGGAACTGCTTGACATACTGGATGGGCGTGATGCCCAGCATCTGCCGGAAGCTGCGCAGGCAGGCGCTCTCGCTCAGGGCCACGCTGGCCGCGATGCGTTCCACGGTCAGCTCCTCGGCATAGTGCTCCTCCACAAAGCGGAGCATCTGCTTCATCCGCTCGGCGGCGATCTGCTCCTGCTGGGAGACCTTGGTCTTGCCGCCCACGCACTGGGTGCTCAGCAGCCGCAGCGCCGCAGAGAGATAGTAACGCACCCGGTTCTCGTAATCAAAGGGCTCCACGGCAACCGCCTGCCAGGCTTCCCGCAGGCAGGCAAGCACCTGCGCCTGCCAGGGCACAGCCCCATCCAGCAGAAAAAACGCCGGTGCATCCGGCTGGAGCATGGGTCGGATGAGCTTCTGCCAGAAGATGGTGTCCATTCCACCCACCAGCCGGGGATGGAACACACCCGAGTGAAGCAGGGCCTCCCCTTTTTCCGCATGCTCTACCGCGTGGAGGATGCCGGAGTTCAGGAACACGCCCTGATTCGTCTGCAGGGTCACCCGGGTCTTGTTCACGTCCACCGTCAGGGGGCCTTTCATGGCCAGAATGTACTCAAACTCCTCGTGCCAGTGCCAGGCCACCGAATAGCTTTTCAGGTTCTCCGCGTAGCAGGCAATGGGGAACAGGGCGCTGCCATGCTGGACCATTTCCCGCCCCTCGGCATCGGCCACAACATCCTGCTGGAAGGTCAGCCCGGTAACGATATTGGCAGCAGAGACACAGCTTGTCTGAAACGCCATATTGAACAATTCCTTTCCGCAATACTTTGAATATTTTTTGTCAATGCCGATTTTGTTGTACAAATCGGGTGTTTTTGTTCTATCTATCGTGCCGGTTTCGTGGTATTATTTCATCAGAACCAGCAAGCACAGTATAACACCGCCGGGGGTGGAAAACAACCCCCGGCACGGCTTGATCCGGTTCCCGAGAAGCGTTCCGCACGGGCAGCCTGGCCCGGGGACTTTTCCAGAATAAAACATTTCTTTGTGGGAGGTATTTCTATGCTTCGCATCCAGTATCTTGATAAAGACCGTTTCATGCAGCAGGTAGCCGCCAGCCGCGGCAGTGTGCTCCTGCACCTGGCCAATGGCGAGACCTGTGACCTGAAAAAGGACAACGCCGCCACCGAGCTGTTCCAGATGATGGACGCTCCCTCCAAGGGCTTTGACATCTCTGTCACCGACCCTGCTGATGTCACCGGCTTTCTGCACTACATGCTTGAGGCCGGCCGCAGAGAGCGCGCCGCCTGCTGACCCTTCGACATTCTCCTTTTTTCGCATATTACAGCAATGTAAAACGCCCGCTCCGGGGTCAGAAGCCGGAGCGGGCGTTTTACGTTTGTTCTGTTACAGGATGCACCGGCTGATGGCCCGTGCCACCGCCAGCAGCTCATCCTGCCCGATGAAGCCGAACTTTGCCTCGTGCTCATCCGCAAAGCAGACCGTCAGCTCTGAGGTCTGCAGCGGGTCACCAAAGCCTGCCGTCTTAATGCCGTAATGCAGGATCTTGCGGTAGGGCAGCACAAAGATCTCCTGCCGGGTACCGGTCATCCCCTGCATATCCACCATAAAAATGCGGTGGGTGGTGAACACGGCCTGATCGCGCACGGTCTTGTAAGCGCCCACGATCTGCTCACCGTCCAGCAGCAGCTCCTGCACATTTTTGCAGATCTCCTTTTCCTTGATGCGGATGAGGTTCTGCATCGGCTTGTCCCGAAATTCCATAACACACTCCCCTTTCGGCTTGTCCGGATGTTTGGTCAGCCCCATTGTAGCATCTCAGGCGGCGGTTGACAAGCCTTTGCGCTCCCTCTCGCCTTTTTGTTCCGGATGTGCTATACTGGGCAGGAACATCACAATCACCCGGGAAATGAGGTTTTGACCCATGGAGATCATCATCCATCAGGCAATTTTACATGTGCTGGACACCACGCTGGACGCGCCGGTGCTCAGCGGCGGCGGCATGGAGCTGACTGCCGAAAAGACCGCCTACTTACAGAATCATATCGAAAAGCTGCTGGCCAGCGATGAGATCCGCCAGTGCCGCCCCCTGCCGGATTCGGCTTTCCGGAACGAGCTGGAACACAATCAGGATTTCATTGATCTGTCCTGCCGCATTGCGGGGGTGCTGTTCGATTACATGCACGCCCACACCACCATCCCCGGGGCGGACCTGGCCGTGGTGGATTTCACCCGGGACGGCGCGCCCTGGCTGGGCATCCTCAAGCTGAACTATAAAAACGGCTACACCCACTACACCGAGACTGTGGAAGGTGCCCCGGTCAACTCCATCATCCAGCAGCGGGCCTGCCTGCCCACCCAGAGCGGCAAGGTGGAGGAGGGTGCGCTCGTCAACCTGACGGACTACTCCATGCGCCTGCTGGAAAAGAAATACGACATCGACGGCCACAAGGAGTTCTACCTCTCCTCTGTTGTGTTCCAGTATACCCAGGCCGAGCCCGAGAAAAAGAAGCTGCAGGCCATTCAGGAGGCCGCCGCACAGGCTGTGAAGGATGCCTATGAGGATGAGCCCCATGCCGACGCGCAGGTGGCCATGCTCATTGCCAACCAGGCTGCCGACAACGACAATCAGGTATCGGTGGAACAGGTGCGCCAGCAGCTGGCCGAGGAATACCCGCTGGCCGCTGTGCCCTTTGATGACTATGTGGAAAAGAGCGAGGTGCTGGAAGAGGCCGCTGCTCCTGTCACCGTGACCCCTGCCCGCATCCGCCGGATGGAGAGCCGGAGCATCCGCACCGCCAACGGCATCGAGGTCAAGATCCCCACCGAGCTGCTGAACTCCGATTCCGAGCTGGAATTCCTCCACGATCCGGACGGCAGCGTTTCCCTGCTCATCAAAAATGTGATCCTGTAAGCCGCCGCAGATGGCGTTTTCCCTCTCTGCGCGCTGGTGCTCACCGCCCTGATGTAACAGATTACCAAAACAGCCTCAGCCCTTGGAGATCGGGCTGAGGCTGTTATTTCATCCGGATTTTCAGCGGTTTTTGCGCTTGTTCCGGTACATATCCCGGTCGGCAGCATGGTAGACTGCGATATAATCAAAGGGGCCTTCTGTCACAGTGTGGTATCCAAAGGCAACATCCAGCTTGAGGCGGTCGTCGCTCTGGCGAGCCAGCTCCCCGTGCAGCCTCTCGATCAGCTGTTCGGCCTCTTCTGCAGAGAAGTGGTTGCAGGCAATGAGGAATTCATCGCCGCCCATCCGCAGGGCCACGCTCTCGGGCGGCAGGTTTTCCCGGATCACCCGGCCCACCCGTTTGAGCAGCAGGTCGCCGTACTCGTGTCCGTAGGCATCATTCACACGCTTCAGGTAGTTACAGTCGCCCATAATGATCGTGATGGGCATGATGGCTCCCTTCAGCTGCTCTGCACCCTTTACCTTCAGGTAGTTGCGGTTATACAGACCGGTCAGGTCATCGTGGACGGCCCAGTTCTCGGCCTGTTTTTCCAGCCGCACCCGTTCGGTGATATCACCAATAAGCCCCACGATGCCGATGATCTTTCCCTCCAGCACAACGGGGTTCTTTTTGATCTGATAGTATGCTATCCCATCCTCCCGGGGCACCTCGGTGATAAAGCCGGTTCCCTTGCCGGTGGCAAGCACCTTCTGGTCCTGCTCATAATAAAAGCGGGCCTGTTCCTCGCTGCTCCAGATCTCCAGATCTGTCTTGCCCAGCACATCCTCTTCCTGCCCTTCTCCGTAGGGGAAGAAAGTCCTAACGTCCGAAATAAAAAGATAACGGCATTCCGTATCCTTGAAAAAGAGGTTCGCCGGTGTACTGCGCAGAAAGGTCATCACTTCTTCGTAGCCGAGCGCATCGATCCACTGCATCCTGTGGCCCCTCCTTTCCATTTCTCTTTTTTATTATTTTACCACATTCTATTATACGAGCGATGCACCTGTTTTGCAAGTGTTAATTGCGTTCCCTCAACGATCCGGAAGCGGACGACTCCACCCCCGGTGCAGACAGAAAGGCCGCTGACCCATCTCAGGTCAACGGCCTTTCTGTCTGTGCTTATTCGGCTGCGTTCAGCTGCGCCTTGTGGTATTGCAGGGTGTACAGCTGGTAGTAGCGGCCATGCCGGGCCAGCAGCTGCTGGTGGGTGCCCTGCTCCAGAATTTTACCGTGGGACAGCACGATGATGTTGTCCGCATGCTGGATGGTGGACAGCCGGTGGGCCACTATGAGCATGGTGCCCACGGTACGCATCTTTTCCAGCGAATCCTGAATCAGCAGCTCGGTCTCGGTGTCGATGTTGGCGGTAGCCTCGTCCAGGATCATCACGCTGGGCTTGTGGATGATGGTGCGGGCGAAGCTGAGCAGCTGCCGCTGCCCAGCGGAGAAGTTGTTGCCGCGCTCACGTACCTCCTCGTCCAGCCCGTGGTCCAGCTTGTTGATGAACTTGTCGGCGTTGACGTAACAGCAGACCTCCATGATCTCGCTGTCGGGGATACCCTCTTCCCGCAGAACGATGTTGGAGCGGATGGTGCCCGAGAACAGGAACACATCCTGCAGCATCTGGCCGAAGTGCCTGCGCAGGGAGGAGATCCTGATCTTGCGGATGTCGATACCGTCGATCAGGATCTGGCCCTTCTGGAACTCGTAGTTCCGGCAGATCAGGGAGAGGATGGTGCTCTTGCCGGAGCCGGTGGAGCCCACAAAAGCCACGGTCTGGCGGGCATCCACATGGAAGGAAACGCCCTGCAGCACCCACTCGCCGGGAACGTAGCTGAACCACACGTCCCGGAACTCGATCTCGCCCTTCACCTCGTCCAGCTCAATGGCATCGGGGGCATCCTGCATCCTGGGCTGGATGTCCATGATGGAGAACACCTTTTCTGCCGATGCCAGCGCCGACTGCAGCCAGTTGAACTGCTCGGCCAGGTTCTGGATGGGGGTGAAGAACTTGGAGATGTACATATAAAAGGTGACGATGGTACCGCTGGAAATGGTCTGACCCAGAAAGCTGACATTGTTCAGGTGACCCATGCCGCCCAGATAGAACAGGCACAGGATCGAGCTGACATAGAGCATATACACCAGCGGACGGAACACGCTGAACACGAAGATCTGCTCCTGATTGGCCCGGGCCAGCTTCTGGCTCTTTTGGCGGAAGTCCTCCATCTTCTCGTCCTCCCGGCCAAAGATCTGGGTGACCTTGATGCCGGACAGGTTTTCTGACAGATAGGTATTGATATCGGTGGTCGCGTTCTTGAGCTTGCGGTTGGCGCGGCGGGAGAACTTGCGGAAGATGACCGTGAAGATCACGATGAAGGGCACAAAGCAGAGCACCATCAGGGTCAGCTCGTAGTTCAGGCAGAGCATGGCCACCAGAATGCCCAGAATGACAAAGCTGTTCTTGGTCAGCTGGACCAAGAGGTTGGTGAACATCATGGAGATGGCGTTGGTATCGTTGGTCACTCGGGTGACCAGCTTGCCCACCGGGATCTCGTTGAGCTGCTCGTGTGCCAAAGATTCAATGTGGCTGAACAGATCCTCGCGCAGATCGGAGATGATGCGCTGGCCCACCCGCTGCAGGATCACGGCCTGCAGGTAGGTGCTGCCCATAGAGAACACCAGCACGCCTGCATACACTGACACGCCCAGGAAGAGAGCGCGGAGTTCAAACTCCCCGGCCACCAGCTCCTCGATGCGGCCCACGATGAGGGGTGAAATGATATCGTAGGCAATGGAGAAGAGCATCAGCAGGCCCACAATGAGGAATTTGCTCAGGTAGGGCCGGGCATAGCGGGCAAGGCGGCGCATGATCTCGCCGTCCTCCATGTTGCGCTCAAAGCCCATGGCGGTCTTTTTGTCCTTGACGGCGGCATAGGCTGCCACCAGCAGGGCGGTGATCACACCGATGACAGCGCCCACCAGAACCAACGGATTCAGATGCATCATGCGTTTTCGCCTCCCTTCGTCTCATCCTCCAGCCGCTGCAGATCGACCATCCGCCGGTACTCCAGGCAGGAGGCATACAGCTGGTCGTGGGGGCCGACAGCTTCCACCCAGCCCTCGTTGAGGAAGATGATCTTATCCAGCCGCTCCACCGTGGAAATGCGGTGGGCAATGAGCAGGGTGGTCTTGCCTGCCCGGCTGTTCTTGAGGTTGTCCAGAATGATCTTCTCGGTGCTGGTATCCACCGCCGAGACGGAGTCATCCAGGATCAGGATGGGCGCGTCCTTGAGCAGGGCGCGGGCGATAGAGATGCGCTGCTTCTGACCGCCGGACACCGTCACGCCGCGCTCGCCCAGAACGGTCTCGTAGCCGTCCTTGAAATCCACGATATTATCCCGCACATCGGCCATGCTTGCCGCCCGCTCGATGTCCTCTGGGGTGGCATCGTCCACACCAAAGGCAATGTTGTGGGCGATGGTGTCCGAGAACAGGAAATTGTCCTGCGGAACGTAGGCACAGGCATTGCGCACCGAGTGGATGGAAAGGCTGTTCACATCCCTGCCGTCCACGAACAGGGTACCGTCCGGCACATTATAGGTGCGCAGCAGCAGGTCCACCAGCGCGGTCTTGCCCGCACCGGTCTTGCCCACGATGCCCACGCTCTCGCCGGGCGCAATGGTAAAGGAGATATCCCGCAGCACATCGTACTCGCCGTCCGGGTAGCGGAAGTTCAGGTGGCGGAACTCGATGCCGCCTTTGGGGTCGGTCAGGTCGGCCACGCCGGGGCGGTCGGCCACATCGATGGGGGCATCCAGCAGCTCGGTGATGCGGTTCAGGGAGGCCCTGCCGCGGCTGGTCTTTTCGATCAGCATGGACACGGCCATGATGGGCCAGACGATGGCCTCAAAGTAGCCGATGTACTCCACCAGCTGGCCGGCGTTGAATCGGCCCTGATAGACCAGATAGCCGCCGTAACCCAGAATGATGCAGATCACGGACTCCACAAACAGGGTCACCAGCACCTCCAGCAGGGTGGCGATCTTCGTGTAGGTCACGTTGATCTCCTCGTTTTCCTTGTTCAGCTTCCGGAAGGCCTGCAGTTCCTTGTATTCCTTGACAAAGGCCTTGATGACCGCGATGCCGGAAAAGTTCTCCTGCGCAAAATCGGAAAGGCCGGAGAAGGCCTCCTGCCGCTCCTCCCAGCGCCGGGTCATCACCTTGCTCATCTGGGTGCCGATGGCAAACATGATCAGGGCCGGGATCAGGGCCAGCAGGGTCAGCCGCACGTCCATGGTCCACATCTTATAAAGGGCCAGCAGACCCAGGGTCAGCGCGTCGAAGAACATCAGCACGCCGTCACCAAAGCACTCCTGAATGGTGTCCAGGTCGTTGGTGTACAGGCTCATCAGGTTGCCGACCTTGTTCACCTGATAGTACTGCTGGGACAGCCTGCGGCTGTGGTCGAACATCCGCTCCCGCAGGTCTGCCGCGACCCGCACCGCCGAGCCGAAGAAACAGATGCGCCACAAAAAGCGCCCAATGACCATCAACACCACGATCCAGATCATGGGCAGGCAGATGTGCTGCAGCAGCACCTCTTTGGTAAAGAGCAGCGTCTCACCGTTCACCACCACCTGGCCAAGGTTCCCCCCGTTGATGACCAGCCGGTAGAGCTGCGGGATCAAAAGCTGGATGTAATCCACCGTCAGCAGAGCGGCAAGGCCCAGCAGCAGTACGGGAGCATGCTTGAGGTAATACCGGTTGATGTACTTGCCGAATATCACTGCGTTTTTCCCTCCTTTTCCAATTCCAAAAAAGCTTTCAACGTACAAAAAAGCCGCTGCATCACACGACGAATCATGTTTTGCAGTGGCTTGTTTGTCTGGAGCGGCCGACGAGGCTCGAACTCGCTACCTCCACCTTGGCAAGGTGGCGCTC